>VOFH01000615.1_pt1 | contig 206001 bp, 183 predicted proteins | sample 5384091 | NCBI WGS metagenome assembly VOFH01 (sample SAMN12384727, study PRJNA508395) | human gut metagenome | isolation source: healthy gut G | host: Homo sapiens | reverse complement strand
CCATCGGAGTATTGGCGGTGGAGCGGATCACAATAAGTGCATATGAGGAGTATCCTACCATAATCATCATGATGCACAGCAAAGAGGTATTTAAAGTACGTGCACTAATCTGATATTTCTTGTTCAAATCAGCAAACAGATAAACGCCCAAGATTCCTAGTATGATAATGCCTATCAAGGCGCTGCTCCATCCGTAGCCATAGAAGGGGATGCCCAGCATGGCGATAGTTACCATGAAGGAGATATTCATGCGTTTGCGGCTCTTTTCCGTATAGCTTTCGTAAACACCCCAGATAATGGATGCGGCGAGTAGAATGATGTATACAATCAGACCGCTGTTGAAAGGCATACCGAAACTGTTGACGAACAGCAGTTCGAACCATCCTCCCACTTTTACTACGCCCGGCACGATACCGTACAGCACTGCTGCAACCAACACCATGGAGCCTGTAAGTGCCAGCAGACTGCCTTTGAGGTTGGCATCGGGATTCTTTTTATAATAGTACACCAGTACAATGGCCGGAATACACAATAAGTTCAGCAAGTGCACACCGATGGAAAGTCCGGTCAGGTAAGCAATCAAAACCAGCCAGCGGTCGCTGTGAGGCTCATTGGCAACGGATTCCCATTTTAGAATCAACCAAAAGACTACTGCGGTGAAAAGACTGGAGTAAGCATATACCTCACCTTCTACGGCACTGAACCAGAAGGTGGAGACTTCCTGCCATGGCTGTGGAAGGATCTCTCCACGCCCGTGACGAATACCTACCACGGCCGTGGCAAGCTAACAATACCGCCGCTCTAATCCATTGATACCGTCCTTATAAAGGAACTTTAAAGCCGATACTATCTATATTCTCCTCCTTCTGGAAAGAGGATACCCGTAGGGGGAGGTGGTAGGTGCATGCGTAAATTAATAGATTATCAGCATTATGTATCTACCTGTCCACCCCTCCACAGCGAACGGCTAGTGGTGATGATGATGTTCACCCAGAATACGGTGCGGCAGCGTCCCGTGTCCGAGCAGTTCGATAGGACAGTTAAAGTTCTTTTCCAACCATTCGGTGGTGACCCCCGTATCGGGATGATAATCCAGAGTTTCGTTGACACAGGCGATAGATTTCACCTGTTGCAGCACCGTGCCGATGTCGTGACTGACAAGGATAATGGCACATTCTTTATTAATTTCCGCCAGCAGTTCGTAGAGGCGGGCTTCGAAGCGTTTGTCGATATACGTGCTGGGTTCGTCCAGAATAAGTACCGAAGGGTCGGAGATTATGGCGCGTCCCAGAAGCGCGCGTTGTAACTGTCCGCCGCTTAATTGCCCGATAGCACGGTGTTCGAGTCCTTCGAGCCCCATGCGGGCAATAATTTGCTTGCCCTTCTCCCTTTGTTCGGGGGTGAAACGGGAGGTCAGTGACTTCTGTATGCTGAGTCCGGAAAGGATTACTTCCTCCACTGATATGGGAAATTTCCGGTCGATCGTGCTGTATTGAGGCAGGTAGCCCAAAGAAGGCTTACAGTTGAAACTAATTTCCCCTCCGGTGGGCTTTAGCAGACCGAGGATGCACTTTACAAGCGTTGTCTTCCCGCCTCCGTTCGGACCGATAATTCCGAGGAAGTCCCGTTCGTAGACGGCAAGGTTGATGTCATGGAGAACATTGCGGCCGTCGTATCCGGCGGATAGGTTTTTTATTTCGATAATTGGCTTCGTCATTGGCTTTTCTGATATCACTGTCTGACTGTTTGTTCCTTTGTCTCGGCCGGGGCGAGAGCTTTGGCTACATTCAGCATTTCTGTTTCCCAGTCGTAGCTGAGGGGTTGATAGGAACTACTTTGGTACCGGTCTGCTGCGCGATAGTTTCCGCATTGCGCTTGTCAAACTCCGGTTGGACGAAGATTACACGCACGTCTTCCGCTTTGCAGAGGTCTATCAGCTCTTTCAGGTGGGCGGGAGAGGGTTCTTTGCCTCCTTCTTCGATAGAAATCTGGTGCAGTCCGTAGTCACGGGCAAAGTAGGAGAGGGCCGGGTGGTAAATCATAAAGGATTTGGCGGCGTCCGGTGCGGAGAGTTGTTGACGAATCAGACTGTCCGTTTGCTGGATGCGTTGGTAGAGGGAGTCGTACCGGTTCCTGTAATAAAGCTCATTGGCTTTATCAAGGGTGCAGAGCGCTTTATACGTATTTCCGGCAAGGATGAGGGCGTTGGCGGTCGAGTTCCATATATGTGGCTCTACGGCATGACTGTGACCTGGATGATTGTGACCTTCATGGTCATGATATCCGTTGCCATGTTCGTTGTCGTTCAGAATCAGGTCTATTCCTTTGGAGGTGTCGAACACTTGGATATGAGGGGCATTGTTCATCAGACGGTCCATCCAGGCCTGTTCGAAGCCGATGTAACCGATGCGGAAGTAGGCTTTGCTGTCGCCAAGGGATACGAGTTGCTGCGGAACCGGGTCGTATGTTTCCGGGCTGGAACCTTTCGGGACCATGCTGACTACCGTGAATTTATCACCGGCAATCGCTTCCGTGAAGTAGCGCTGCGGTTCGATAGTGACGGTAATGACCGGCTTTTCCTCAGTACCGCTTTGGGACGTTCGTCCGGTGCACGCTGCCAGTAGGAGGCAGGAGCCGACGATAAGCAGGGTCTTCATATCTATTAGTTGCTTTTTCATGACTTGTTGTATTTTCGGGTTGTTCTTACTTATCTTGTTTTACTTATTCTTGTTTTCGTTTTTAAGTTCTTATTCTTGTTTCCGGGCCCGCAGTATTTCCCGTTTTCCTCCCGGAGGGCCGGGAAGACGTTCCACGATAAATCCTGCGGCCTGCAACATTCGCCTGACGACTCCTTTGGCACAATAAGTCGTCAGGATTCCGCTGTTATTTAATAAAACATAAAGGCGGTTGAATAGTTCTTGCGACCACATTTCCGGCTGCTTTTCCGGTGCGAAGGCGTCGAAGTAAATCACGTCTGCTTTCCACCCTTCTGTCTCTGTTTCCAGCTTATTAAAGTCTTTTTGTACTTTTCGTAGGGTGAAGTGAGGGGTAATCGGTACGTCTTCTTCCCACGGGGAGGTATGAAGCTGTTTGAATAACTCGTGGGCCGGACACTGGTTGTCGCCTGTCATTAGTTGTTCGTTGGCGGAAATATACCCCAGTTGCTCTACGAGTTGCCATTCCAGGGGATAGAGTTCCAGACCTGTATAGTATACATTCCTCCCGCTTTTTTCTGCTTCTTCGAGGGTGAGCCAGGCGTTCAGACCTGTTCCGAAACCTATTTCCAGAATGTGAGGGGTGGTGGCGGTGGAGGCTTTCAGTCCCATATTGATGAAAATGTGCTGGGACTCCGTGCGTGCCCCTTTCGTTGAATGATAATGCTCATTCAATTCCGGAACAAACAGGGTAGTGCTCCCGTCATCGGTCTTCTCGATTATTCTTTTCATCGTATAACTTGCTATCTGATACTTATTGCTTGATTACTTAATGAAACATTTATCCTGCTACCACATTCCATGCACTTTCCAGCACATACAGGAGAAGGATGTAACGTATCAACTTGCCGGCAAACATGGAAGCTACCGTAAGCCATATATTGCTTCGCATAAATCCCAGTGCAATGGAGATAACTTCACCGATAGCCGGAAGGAAGGCGAAAAATGCCATAAGTGCTCCTTTCCCTTGCAGGAAGTTCACCATTTTGTCTACCTTTTCTTTCTTTACCTTGAAATATTTCTCTATCCAGCTTATTTTGCCCAGACGTCCCATATAGTAACAGGTCATTCCGCCTACCGTGTTGCCGAGTGCGGCGGATATCAGGCAGGCGGTAGGGGGCAGGCCGAGTTTGACGAGTGCCACCAGTACCAGTTCGGAACTGAAAGGCACGATGCTGCCGGCCAGTAAAGCCGAGATGAATAATCCCGGTAATCCCCATTCGATGAGGAGTTGTATTGTTGAGTCTATAAAAGCGTCCATATATTAAAACTGAATAGGAGGATGAGACTGACCAGCGAGATTATGAAGAACACGTTCGATGTCTTGCTGTTGGTCAGTACGAAAAAATGTCCGATCAGGATGCTGCTGCTTATCATGAGCAACGGCAACAGATTGGCACAATAGGTTGGCTGCAAAGCTATGAGCAGGAAGAGGAAGATATTCAGGTCGATAAGAAATTGCAGATAGGCACGAGTGCGTATCTTGTCTTCAAATCCTGCGATGATGCAATGGGCGGCGCTGACAATGAACAGTACAAGTAAATAGCCGAGAACCGCCAATTCCCAAGGTTGGAGAATTTGCAGGTCGAAGGGCTTGCCGAAAGTTACCAGTTCGGTAAACGGACGGTAGAATAACTCCATTTGATTGTAGAAGAAGGCGTGCCCGAACAGGAACCAGTAAGGCAGTACCCAGCCTAAGAGCGCACCGCAGAAACTACGGGGCTTGAGTGCCTGAAAACGGTGAGCTTCGAATATCCAGAGTACCGAAAGGAAGGTGAGTTGGGGGAAAAGCAGGCTTCCCGCTCCGATGAAAAGGAAGGAATAAAATAAATAGCCTGCTGCCTGCGGCTGCTGATAACTTTTGAACAGGAAATAAATGGAGAACAGGAAAGCAAGGGCTGCAATGTCTCCTGCATATAGCAAGTGCATTTCCGGGCAGATAGTGACCAACAGAAAGTATATGGCTGTCTGCATGGATGCCCGCATACGGATAATGCCGAAACGGTTGTTCAACTCTATCAGGCTATAACCGATAACGGCATAAATCAGATAGCTGACAAGTCGTTCGGCCCATGCGGGAAGTAACAAGTCGCGGGCGGATTGCCAGAGGGAGAGAGTGCTGTCTTCCACTGTTGAGGCTGTGAGGTCGGGCAGTAAAAAGGATGTCAGTACCCAACAGAGGGTACAGATAAAGACAACGATAGGCAGCGTCCACCGCCCTGCTGTTACTTGACCTTGCAGCTTTTTATTTCTCATTTAATCTCGTTCAATTATTTTTTGTTGCTTCTGTTTCTTCTGTGGTTTCTATGGTTTCTTTCCCTTCTCTCCCTTTCTTTCCTTTCTTTCCTTTCTTTCCGAATGGTTTTCTCCGAATGGCTTCCCCTCCTTCTGGGAAGGAGGGGTGGCTGAAAGCCGGGGTGGTAGGTGCGCCTATCTGTTTTAATAATAGACTTATGTATTCACCTACCACCTCCCCTACAGGGGACTCCTCCTTCCCGAAGGAGGAGAATGGAGATAGATTTGCCTCTAGCGTGGCTTTACCAAGGTGATTCTTATCTAGCGTTGACATCGTCTCTTCTCTAGAATAAACATCGCCTCTCATTTGAAACAATGCTGTCGAATGGAAGCCTTGCTTCGGCGTTACGCCGACAGTTATAGGTCGAAGCCGATGTCGCGGCGGAAGTACTTCTTGTCGAAGTCAATCATGTCCGCTACTTTGTAGCTCTGTGCCAACGCTTCTTCTTTAGTAGCTCCATAGGAGCAGACAGCGATAACGCGTCCTCCGTTTGTAACTACTTGGCCGTCTTTCATAGCTGTTCCGGCATGGAAAATGATACTTTCCGTAGCGGCAGCCTGTTCCAGTCCGCTGATCGGGAATCCTTTCTCATAAGCTTCCGGGTAACCGCCGCTGACGAGAATGACACAACCTGCTGAACGTGGATCCATAACCAATGTCTTTTCGTTCAGGTTGCCTGCGGCAGTGCCTTCCAGCAGTTCCACGAGATCGCTCTGAATGCGGAGCATGACGCTTTCGGTTTCCGGATCGCCCATACGTACATTGTATTCGATAACCATAGGTTCGCCTTTCACGTGGATCAAGCCGAGGAAGATGAAGCCTTTGTAGACGATATTTTCTTCTTTCAGTCCGTTGATTGTCGGTTCGATGATGCGGGTACGTACTTTTTCCATGAACACTTCGTCGGCAAACGGAACAGGGGTTACACTTCCCATGCCGCCTGTATTCAGTCCTTTGTCGCCTTCACCGATACGTTTGTAGTCTTTCGCTACGGGGAGGACTTTATAGTGTTCGCCGTCGGTCAGTACAAATACGGAACATTCGATACCACTCAGGAACTCTTCAATGACAACGGTTGCCGATGCAGAGCCGAACATACCGCCGAGCATTTCTTTCAGTTCTTTCTTGGCTTCATCCAGAGTGGGGAGAATCAGTACACCTTTTCCGGCACAAAGTCCGTCGGCTTTCAGTACATAAGGAGCTTCCAATGTTTCGAGGAAGGCCAAACCTTCTTCAATAGTTGCGGAAGTGATACTTTTGTAACGGGCTGTCGGGATGTTGTGACGCATCATGAAGCCTTTTGCAAATTCCTTGCTTCCTTCCAGCTGTGCTCCCTGTGCGGAAGGACCGATAACAGCGATATGTTTCAGTTCGGGACGGTTCTGGAAGTAGTCGTAGATTCCTTTTACCAACGGATCTTCGGGACCTACTACTACCATTTCGATGTTTTCTTTCAAGGCGAAAGTACTGATCGCTTCAAAATCGGTTGCTTTGATATTGACATTCTCACCTACGGCAGTTGTTCCGGCATTACCCGGTGCAATGTATAGTTTTTCAACTTTCGGACTTTGGGTTATTTTCCATGCAAGTGCATGTTCGCGGCCACCCGAGCCTAGTAATAATATCTTCATCTTTATACTGTTATAAGTTATACTGTTATACGTTTGATTAGGTATGGATAAGCAGCCGCTTTTTACAGGTTCTGCTCAAAGTACCGGGTGATTTTCTCGTGCAGATGTACACGGTCGCGGCCTGATACGTTGTGCTTGTGGCACGGGTAGATGAACAGGTCGGGATAGGTGCGGGCGTCTACACAGGCTTTCATGAACGACAAGGTGTGTTGAGGCACGCAAGTGTCGTCATGGTCGTCATGGATAATCAGCAGATGACCTTTCAACTGACCCGCGAGGTTTTTCAGGTTGCATTCCTTGTAACCTTCAGGATTGGTTTCCGGTGTGTCCATATAGCGTTCGCCGTACATCACTTCATAATATCCCCAGTCGATGACAGGACCACCGGCTACGCCTACTTTGAATATTTCCGGGTAACGGAGCAACAAGGCAGTGGTCATGTGCCCTCCAAAGCTCCAGCCGTGCACGCCGATGCGTCCGCCGTCTACGTAAGGGAGGGATTTCAGGAATTCGACACCTTTTACCTGGTCTTTGCCTTCTTCAATGCCGAGGCGACGGAAGGTGGCGTTCTCAAACTCCAGTCCGCGGTTACTGCTGCCACGATTGTCGATCGTAAACATGATATAGCCTTTGTTGGCCATATACGTGTCCCAGCCACGTGCGCCATTCTGCCAGCCTCCGGTGACACATTGGGCATGAGGACCTCCGTAGACGTAAATAATGGTCGGATATTTCTTGTTCGGGTCAAAGTTTGCCGGCTTCATCAGGCGGTAGTGAAGGTCGGTTGTGCCGTCGGCCGCTTTGATTGTCCCGGTTTCAATACTTGGCATTTGATAACCTTCATACGGGTCTTTGGCAGTCAGCAGGTTTACGGTTTCTTTGAAGTTCTTTGTATCTACCAGATTGATGATGCGGGGCTGGTCTTTAGTGGAATAACGGTCGATAAGGAACGTCCCGGAAGCGTTGAGCACTCCGTTGTGTTCACTCTCTTTGCTGCTATCGAACGGGCGGCTCATCTTTCCGTTGTTCACGTTTACTGCGAAATGACCGCTTCTCAAGCCCTCTATGGCGGTGAAGATAACTTCTTTCCGCTTAGCGTTGAAGCCTAATATGTTTTTTACCAGCCAGTTGCCTTTAGTCAACTGTTTTACCTTCACTGATTCGCGATATTGGGCGCCGCCGGTTCCTTCCTGAAGGTCACCGTAAATGCTTGCTTTGGTATCAAACAAATAGAGGTGATTGTATCCATCGCGCTGGCTCTGATAAATGAATTTGCTGGTATCCCACGGCAAGAATATAATCGGGTTTTGCGGCTCTACGTATTTCGGGTGAGTTTCTTCGTAGAGCACCTTTGTCAGCTTGCCTGTTTCTGCGTTGTATTGGCAAAGTTTGGCATGGTTCTGGTCGCGGTTTACTTCAATCAGGTAGAGGCTCTTCTCGTCCGGTGCCCAACTGATGTTCGTAAAGTAGCGGTCGGTAGGGTCGCCTGCATCCAGGTAAATGCTTTTGCCCGTTGCGGGGTTGTAGATACCTACCTTCACTTGGTGGCTGGTCATTCCTGCCATTGGATAGCGGACATTGTTCACTTCGCCCACACGTGCGGTAATGTTTACAAGCGGGTATTGAGTCACCATACTTTCATCCATACGGTAGAAGGCGAGCAGATTACCTTTCGGGCTCCAGAATGTACCTTTGTTGATACCGAACTCATTGCGGTGTACGGACTGGCCGCAGACGATGCCTTCGGGCTCGTTCGTCACCGCCTGTTCGTTTACGTATAGATTGTTGCCGATTGTATAGGCTACATTTCCATTGGCGGTGCAGTAGTCTTCGTTTTCCGCTTTGGCTTTAGGCTTGCGACTGCTGACAATCCGGTTGTTCTTGAAATCATATACGATGTATTTTCCGGCTATGTTCAGTAACATTTGCGGCTTTTCCGCCCATGGGAAACGTACGGAATACAAATGGGATAACTTTCCTGCCTTGTCTTCTGCAAGCGCTTTGTTGATTTGCTCACGGGTGATGAGCATTGTTTCTTTGCCTGTTTGCGGCTGGATAGAATAGATGGTGTCGATGCCGGGTTTAATACACTCGTCGCCCCACCATTGCAGCCCGTACAGGTTTTCTGCATAACGATAACTTTCACCGCCCGGAATCAGGTCTTCCAGTGTCGGTTTCTTGGTTTGTTGTGCCATAACATTGATTACAATTGGGATTGCCAACAACAAAAGGAAGGCTCTTTTTCCAACTTTACTCATTGCTCTTTTCTTTATTATTTGTTTTTAAATCCTTTTATTTTTACTCTGTCCAAAGAAGTGCTCTTTATCCGAATAGCAGCACCCAACTTGGCAAAAGCATTGAATAATCCATTAAATTGCTTTTCGTTGCTAATTTCTTGTGAATGTGCAATTAACTATTAACGCTTGTTTACTCCTCTTCCTTCTTCGGAATCCTCGGTTCCCGATTTCCTTTGAACTCTCTCGGAGCTTTCGGGTCTCTTCGGCTACGGAATTCTCCCTGCGGTTTTCTCTCTCTGTTTCCTTCCCGCTTGAATTCTCCTTCTTCCCGGCGCGGCTTGTATTCTCCTTCTCTGCGAGGTCTGGAGTCACCTTCCCGGCGCGGCCTGAACTCACTTTCTCTACGGGGTTTGAATTCTCCTTCCCGACGAGGTTTATATTCTTTTCTTTCCCTGAACTTAGACGCTTGTTCTCCTTCCGTCTCTTTCTTTTCTTCTCCTTCTCCCTCCTGACTCTTGAACTCCTTATATTTCCCGTCGAAAATTTCGTATTTGCGGAATTCACATTCCAGTGGCCCGTTGAACAAAGGAACCTTTTGGCTGGCTTTCAAACCAATCTGGTCGAAACACTCTTCACGGTAAGAGAGTACCCATGCATCGTTACCCACAAAAGCGTGTTTCAGGCGCTCGCCAATCATTTGGTATAGTCCGAGTAAATCATTGGTTGAAATACGCTCTCCATAAGGAGGGTTGGTGATGATGACAGACTTCTCTTTCGGCTGTTCGAATTGCTGGAACGGTTGCAGTTTCAGTACGACATCTTTCGATACCCCCGCTGCCTTTATGTTATGCGTTGCTATTTCGTTCGCTTTCGGATTGTTGTCGTATCCGTAAATTTTATGTGTAAATTCACGCTCCTGACTGTCGTCATTGTAAAGCTCGTCGAACATATCCGCATCGAAATCCACCCATTTCTCAAATGCAAATCCCTTACGGAATACGCCCGGAGCGATGTTTCTTGCTATCAATGCAGCTTCCACTGGAATAGTACCCGAACCGCACATCGGATCAATCAAGTCACATTCTCCCCGCCAGCCGGTCATCAGAATCATACCGGCAGCCAGTACCTCGTTCAACGGAGCTTCTACGGCTTCCTGGCGGTAACCGCGCCGGTGAAGTGATTCACCGGACGAGTCCAAAGACAAGGTGCAGGTTGTTTGTGCGATATGGATATTCAACAATACGTCCGGATTGCTGATGCGTACCGACGGGCGTTTGCCTGTCTTTTCACGGAAATAATCCACGATTGCGTCTTTCACTTTGTACGAAACGAACTTCGAATGGCGAAATTCTTCGCTGAATACTACTGCATCTATTGCAAATGTCTTGTTTACGTCGAGATATTCCTCCCATGGAATTGCCTGTATCTGGTTGTAAACTTCATCAGCATCCTTTGCCGTAAAGTTCTTGATCGGTTTAAGAATACGGATAGCAGTACGGAGGCAGAAATTAGCCTTATACATCATACGCTTATCCCCTGTGAATGACACCATTCGGCGGCCTATTTGAATGTCGTTGGCTCCTAGTGCTGTCAGCTCTTCTGCAAGTATCTCCTCCAGTCCCTGGAAGGTCTTGGCAATCATCTCGAATTGTTCGTTCATATATAGTTATTTGGTTTTATTTTTTTGCTTTGGTTTGTACGATTCTTGCTCCTGCGGGGACGTTCTCCGTCACCCAGATATTACCGCCTACGGTTGCATCGCGTCCGATAGTGATTCTTCCCAGGATAGTGGCGTTGGAATAAACGATTACATTGTCTTCCAGTATCGGGTGGCGCGGGATGCCTTTGATTGGCTTTCCATCCGCATCCAGCGGGAAACTCTTGGCTCCCAGAGTGACGCCCTGATAGAGTTTGACGTTGTTTCCGATGATACTCGTTGCGCCGATTACCACACCTGTGCCGTGGTCGATCGTGAAGTGACTGCCAATCTTGGCGGCCGGATGAATATCAATACCTGTTTCGCTGTGCGCCATTTCCGTAATGATACGCGGAATCAGGGGGACACCCAGTTCCAGTAGCTCATGCGCGATGCGGTAGTTACTGATGGCCTTGATAGCGGGATAGCAGAAAATAACTTCGCCATAACTTTCGGCGGCAGGGTCGCCGTTATAGGCGGCTTCTACGTCGGTAGCCAGCACTCTGCGCATGACAGGCAATTTGCTGATAAACTTGGCGGCAAGGCGGGCTGCTTCTTCTCTCTTGGAATCGGAGCAGGCATTACATCTTCCTTCTATACTGGTTCCAAAACACAATCCGGCAAGGATTTGCTCGGTAAGCAAATCAAATAACTTCTCAATATTTACACCGATGTGGTAATTGATTGTCCGGCTGTTGATAGTGGAATTTCCGTAATATCCGGGAAATAAGATAGAGCGTGAAAGCTCGATAATTTCATACAAGACTTTAGCAGAGGGCAGTGGTTCGCCATCTTTGTGTTGATGAAACAGTCCTTTGTAAGATTCGCTTTCCGATAGCTCATCGACTGCCTGTGTCAAAATGTGGGTGAAGTTCAGTGGACTCATTAGGTCAGTTGCTCATATTTATATGGGGACAAAGGTATTAAAAAAATAATAAAATTGGTTGGGATTCAGGATAAATAATGTATTTTTGTCACATTCAAAACATGACATGAATAAGGGGTTGATGAATGGGAGGACTACTATGAAGCTGTTTGGCTTGTTCGGGCTTTTGATATTGTTGTATTGCGGGTGTGCTGACAGGCATCGCCATAAGCCTTTTTGTGAGCAGGAACTTGTCGATTCTCTCGAAGTCCGCGTTCAGGATTCTCTTTTCTCCAATGTACTTTATTCCCGTTCGCAGGTACGTGACGCGCTGGTGCAAGTGCAAGACTCACAAGTGTATTATCGTCTGCTCGCCCTTTATGGTAAAACCTTCTTTGTTTCTTCTGATTTTGACTCCATACTTTATTACAATCGACAGGTTAAGCAATTCTCCCGCAATGTTTCCGAGTGTCCTCGCTGGAACGATGTCCTGGCCGATGTTTATAATGTTGAAGGAAACGTTTGGATGCAGTTGAACCGTCCCGATTCTGCCATACTTGATTATCAAAAGGCGTATGCATATCGTCTGAAAGGAAAGCGCCTGCACCTTCTTCCCGACATTTGTATCAATATGGCTGACGCCTGCCTGCATCGCAGTGACTTGGCGCACACTGCCTCTTATTACCGCCGCGCCTTGTTTCTCTGCGATTCTCTGAGATTGTCCGAACATACGAAATTCCCTGTCTATTACGGTTTGGGACAAACTTATATGGACTTGCGCGACTTCGATTTGTCCAACCATTATTATGAACTGGCAGGAAAATTCTTTGACGAAATGAATGTGGGAGAACGTTGGACCTATCTCAACAATCGCGGAAATCATTATTATTACAGGAAGAATTATCAGGAAGCATTGAACTATATGCGCAGAGCCAATGCCTTAGTCTCCGCCCACCCCCAAATGGTGTTTGAACAGAACTTTATCAAAGTAAACCTGGGAGAATTATACTTGTTGACCAATAACTTGGATTCAGCACAGATATGCTTGGACGAGAGTTATCGTTTCTTTTCGGAAATTCAGCATAACTCGGCTGTATACTATATCGAAACTCAAATGATTGAACTGGCGTTACAGAAAGGAAATATGGCGCTGGCTCATAAAATGATAGAACGTACCGCTCCTGTGGGACATCTTGATGCCAATATGCTGACAATACGCAACCAATATCTCCAGCATTACTTCGAGCGTGCCGGCGACTACCGCCGTGCTTATGAATATTTGAAGCGTGACTGTCGTCTGGATGATTCTATCCGTAGCGAACGGGTACAGACACGTGTCGCAGAACTGGATATGCGCTATCGTCAGGACACTATTGTATTGCGGAAAGAAATGCAGATTCAACGGCAGGCAGGTGAAGTGAAAGCTTTGAAGTTGAGCGTTTATATATGGGTACTTGTTTGTGTGCTGCTAGTTGCAGGAACAGGCGGTATCATCTGGTATATGCGGAAGAAAAGAGAATTTCTTCGTGAACGCTTTTTCCGGCAAATCAACCGTGTCCGCATGGAGAACCTGCGGAGCCGGATTTCCCCCCATTTCACTTTCAATGTATTGGGACGTGAGATTAATCAGTTCACGGGGTCGGAAGATGTGAAGAATAACCTGTTGGAGCTGGTTAAATATCTCCGACGCAGTCTTGAACTGACGGAAAAACTAAGTGTTTCCTTACAAGACGAGCTGGATTTTGTACGTTCGTATATTAATCTCGAAAGAGGACGCGTCGGCGAAGATTTTACGGCAACGGTTACAGTGGAGGAAGGACTGGATGCAAGTCGTGTGATGATTCCTTCGATGATTATACAAATCCCGGTTGAGAATGCAATCAAGCATGGACTGGTTGGGAAAGATGGTGAAAAGGAGTTGACGATACATGTCTCTCATGAAAAGAATGGTATCTGTATTACGATTTGTGATAACGGCCGCGGGTATCTTCCGCACGTAACTTCGGCAACACGGGGAACGGGTACCGGACTGAAGGTGTTGTATCAGACCATTCAACTGCTGAATACGAAAAACAAGAGTGACAAAATACGTTTTGAAATAACCAATAGAAACAGTGGACAGACCGGTACATTAGTTTCGGTATATATCCCGTTTCGTTTTTCTTATGATTTATGATGGATACAGAAGAAAAGTACAAAGTGGTCATCATTGATGACGAACGTTCTGCAAGTGACGCTTTGCGCCGTGAACTGGAGCCTTATCGTGAATTTGAGATAAAGGGAATTGCAAGCAGTGGTGCAAAAGGGAAAAAGATGATTATGGAGTTGCATCCGGATTTACTCTTTCTTGATGTGGAGCTTCCGGATATATTGGGGCTTAATTTGCTAAGTGAGATAAAGGATGATGTATTGTGGGATATGAAGGTTGTGTTCTATACGTCCTATGATAAATATCTGCTTCAGGCTTTGCGTGAGTCGGCTTTTGATTTCTTGTTGAAACCTTTTAGCGCGGAAGACTTGAAAGTTGTCATAGACCGTTATCGGAAAGCGGTGCGTTCTGCTGTAGTGGTGCCTCCCTCTTTTGCTTCTTCTATTATAGCTCTGATGCCGCAACAGGGAATGTTTATGATTAGCACGGTGACAGGATTCAAGCTCTTACGGCTGGAAGAAATCGGATTTTTTGAATATTTGAAAGATAAACGTCAATGGCAGGTGGTTCTGTTTAATCAAACCCGGTTGAACCTGAAACGGAACACGAAAGCGGAGGATATCGTCAGTTATTCGCAGGCTTTCGTACAAATCAGTCAATCGGCCATTGTGAATGTAAATTATCTGGCTATGATCGATGGAAAGTGTTGCCAACTTTATCCGCCTTTCCACGATAAAGGTGATCTGGTCATTTCCAGAAGCTATCTGAAAGAATTGCAGGAACGGTTTTATGTCTTGTGATACAGCCTACGGTTATATAAAGTGAAAACGCCTCTTCTTCATCAGGAGCGGCGTTCTCTTTTGTTAGAATATTAGAATGAGAGAGAGTTTTTTTGTTACATATTTGTATTATCCATTGTTACAGTCATCTCGGGTACCAGTACATAAGCACGCTTTTTAGCGTTCCATTTATAGTAATTGGTAGTGACGGTCTTGCCTTCATAAATATAGTTGATACGCAAATTCTTTACCCATTCGTCCTTGTTGCTGTCCCATTTGAGGGCTTCGCTTTCGGTCATGCGTTTATTGTCGTCGTACTTATAATTGTACTTCATATAGTTGGCAAGTGTATTTCCGTCCATTTTGTAAACGGTCTGGCCTACTGTCATGCCATTTTCTTCTATCGGATTGTAAATCAACTGACCGTCGTTGTTACGTGCGGAAGCGGTGAAAGATGCAATAAGAAGAGCAGCGGATAAAACGAACATTTTTAAGGATACTTTTGCTTTCATGGCTATTTTAGTTTTAAGTTATACTTTCATTTGTCTACTGATGTATCAGTTTTACGCTGCAAACTTACATATTAATTTGATATTTATGCATTTTAGGGAGTGAAATATTATCAAATTGTCAAGTATGGGTGCTGGTAGTAGTTTGCTTTTTGCCAAGATTAGTGACAAAAAAATATCCGGCAGTCAATCTGCCGGATATAGAACGAATCACTTCGTTTAAAAAGAAATCTTTTTTCTAGCTTTCGGATAGCGAGTTAAATAATGTTAGTGAGCTTCGAGCCAGTTCTTGCCCCACCCGCAATCAGCTTTCAGAGGTACGTGCATACGGTATGCGTGTTCCATTTCCTCAATAACGATTTCTTCTACACGTTCTTTTTCTTCAACGGGAACACTGAAGTTCAATTCGTCATGTACTTGCAGGATCATTTTGGCTTGTATTCCTTCCGTTTGGAAACGTTGATAGATACGTGCCATTGCTACCTTGATAATATCTGCCGCACTTCCCTGGATAGGTGCGTTAATGGCATTCCGTTCCGCATATCCGCGTACAACGGCGTTTCGTGAGTTGATGTCCGGCAAGAAGCGTTTCCGGTGGAAAATAGTCTCCACATAGCCTTTTTCTTGTGCAACCTGGATACTTTTATCCATATAAGCCTTCACTCCCGGATAGGTTTCGAAATAGCCGTCGATAAGTTCTTTGGCTTCTTTCCGTTCTACGTTCATCCGTTCGGCGAGGCCGAATACGGATATACCATAGATAATGCCGAAATTGGCAGTTTTGGCTTTGCGACGCATATCGGAGCCTACATCTTGCAGGTCAATCTTATATATTTTTGCGGCGGTAGCAGCGTGGATATCATGATTGCTGAGGAAGGCGTCGATCATGTTCTTATCCTCGCTCAGATGCGCCATGATGCGCAATTCAATCTGTGAGTAGTCCGCAGAGAAGAAAAGGCAGCCTTCATCGGGGATGAATGCTTTGCGGATTTCTTTTCCGTTCTCGTCGCGGATCGGGATATTTTGTAGGTTCGGATTGCTTGAACTAAGACGTCCCGTGGCGGTAACGGTTTGGTTGAAAGAAGTATGTACCCGTCCTGTACGCGGATTGATGAGTTGGGGGAGTGCATCGATGTATGTTCCCAATAACTTTTCAGTCCCCGGTGTTCTAATATCTTTTCTACCACAGGATGTTTGTGGCGAAGGCTTTCGAGCACCTCTTCCGAAGTGACGTATTGCCCGGTTTTAGTCTTTTTTGCCTTCTCTACAATTCTTAATTTATCAAACAGCACCTCACCGACTTGCTTCGGTGAAGCAATATTGAACGTTTCACCTGCCAGCTCGTAAATTTCCTTTTCGATATTCTCCATTTGTGCCGTAAAGTGGGCGGAAGATTGTTTCAGCGCTTCCGTATCCAGCAGCACACCGTTGCGTTCGATATTAACCAGTACCGGAACAAGCGGCATTTCTATATCATAGAACAGCCGCTCGGCGTCATTCTCCTTTAATTCCTTTTCCAGAACGTTTTTCAGTTTCAGGGTTACGTCCGCATCTTCGCAGGCGTAACGATAAACGTCTTTCGGGGCGAGGTCGCGCATATTTTTCTGGTTCTTCCCTTTCGGACCAATCAGTTCATCAATATGGATTGTCTGATAACGTAGATAGATTTCGGCAAGATAATCCATTCCGTGACGGAGTTCAGGTTGAAGAACATAATGGGCGATCATTGTATCGAACAACGGGCCTTTTACTTGCACTCCATAATTTTGAAGAACGATCATATCATACTTGATATTCTGTCCGACCTTCAATGAGTTTTCATTTTCAAATACCGGGCGGAACTCATTGACGATTTTTAACGCTTCTTCCTGATCGGCGGGGACCGGGACATAAAAAGCTTTATTTTCGGCAATGGAAAAACTCATTCCGACCAATTCGGCGTCCATTGGTTCGGTTCCGGTAGTTTCCGTATCTAGCGAAAGAATTTTTGATGTAAGTAACTTTTGAATAATTTTTGTTCTTTTCTCTTCTGTATCAATGAGTTGGTAGTCGCAATTAAGCGTTTCTAACGTCTCTAGATTCGATTTTTTGGCTTCGCCTGCCTCATTGCCCGTAAAATTCGCAAATAAATCGCCTTGTATGGCTCCGCCTTCCTCGGGAAAAAGTGGGAGAGGGGCGAGGTTACTTTTTTCTGCTGCCGTTTTGTTTCCGGTTGGAGTTGTTATTCCGTTTCCGGCATTCTCTTTTTTCAGAACGCGATCGATCAGTGTCCGGAATTCCAGTTCCTCGAAAATCTGTCGGAGCGAATCTTCGTCTGCCTGCTCACGAACGAGCGAATCCATATCGAGTTGGATAGGCACGTCGATTTTGATAGTCGCGAGGAATTTTGAGAAAGTAATCATTTCCCGGTTCGTTTCCACTTTTGTTTTCAGTGCTCCCTTGAGTTGGTCGGTATGTTCCAGAAGATTCTCAATGCTTCCGAATTCGGCTATCAGTTTTTGAGCTGTCTTTTCTCCTACTCCGGGGCAGCCGGGGATATTGTCCGAAGAATCTCCCATTAGGCCGAGCATATCGATGACTTGTGCCGGTGACTGAATATCGAATTTGGCTTTCACCTCATCGACACCCATTACTTCAAAACCTCCCGTATGTTTGGGGCGGTACATGAATACCTTGTCGCTTGCTAATTGTCCGTAATCTTTGTCCGGGGTCATCATATAAGTAATAATCCCTTGGCGTCCGGCTTCGGTAGCGAGTGTTCCGATCACGTCGTCGGCTTCGTATCCTGCCACTTCCAGAATCGGGATGCGGTAGGCGTGGATGATATCCTTTATAATAGGTACGGAGAGGCGGATAGCTTCCGGAGTTTCTTCACGCTGGGCTTTGTATTGCTCGAAAGCTTCGTGGCGGAAGGTAGGGCCGGCCGGGTCGAAAGCCACTCCTATATGAGTGGGATTCTCCTTCTTCAATACTTCTTCGAGGGTATTGACAAACCCTAGGATAGCTGAAGTATTGAACCCTTTGGAGTTGATTCTGGGATTCTTGATAAAGGCGTAATAAGCCCGATATATCAGTGCATAAGCGTCTAAAAGAAATAATTTATTGTCTGACTCCATAGATTTTATTAATTTTTCATGGTAAAAGTACAAAAAAATACCGTATTAAGCGTTTTATTATTACTTTTGTGCTCAAATTGTGCATGAATGGACAGCATCTCTATTATCAGAACACCGATTGAAAGCGAACTTGAGGCTTTCAAAGAACTTTATGATAGTTCTCTTTCCAGTTCGAATACACTGCTTGATAGCGTAGTAGCTCATATACGCCAGCGCAGTGGAAAGATGATGCGTCCTATTCTCGTCTTGTTGGTAGCACGCCTTTATGGCGTCGTGTCTCCTGCCACTCTTCATGCGGCGGTATCTCTGGAACTTCTTCATAATGCCAGTTTGGTGCATGACGACGTAGTGGACGAAAGTACCGAACGCCGTGGGCAACTCTCGGTGAATGCTATCTTTAATAATAAGGTAGCCGTACTGACGGGGGATTATCTTCTGGCAACAAGCCTGGTGCATGCCGAGCTGACGAACAGTCATCAGATTATCCGGCTGGTATCTTCATTGGGGCAGGATCTTGCCGACGGCGAGTTGCTCCAGCTCTCAAATGTAAGTAATCATAGCTTTTCGGAGACAGTTTATTTCGATGTGATTCGTAAGAAAACTGCGGCCCTATTCGCTGCCTGTACGGAGGCAGCGGCTTACTCGGTAGGAGTGAGTGAGGAAGAAGTGAAATTAGCCCGCTTGTTGGGTGAATATATCGGTATCTGTTTTCAGATTAAGGATGATATTTTCGACTATTTCGACAGCAAGGAAATCGGTAAGCCGACAGGGAACGATATGCTTGAAGGCAAACTGACACTCCCTGTCTTGTATGCACTTAATAGAGCGAATGACAATCAGGCTACTGAAATTGCTCTCAAAGTGAAAGAGGGTACGGCTACTCTCGATGAAATAGCTCGTCTGATCGCATTTACCAAGGAAAACGGTGGTATTGAATATGCTGTCCGGACGATGAACGCATATAAGCAAAAAGCCTTTGGGCTGTTGGCCTCTTTGCCGGATTCTGCTATCTGCGTGGCTCTCCGGTCTTATCTGGATTACGTTGTAGATCGCGAAAAATAGCGGTTATCGATGTTTGTCCAAAAGTAAATAGCACGATAATAAACGGTCCCAATCTTCTATTTTCTCTGATTGCATTGCTCGCCCGAGGAGGAAACTCTTGTCTATTTCTTCCGGCGAACGGAGTATTTCGGAGCATAGTATTCCTGCCTGCTCAATATGTTCCCATGCTTGTCCTTTGGTGATATATCCGATTTCATAAGCCGCACGTGCCAGGTTGACCAATATCCCCATATCCCATGCGTCAATTCCTCTTTCCAAGTCATTTATCCATATAATCGGGTCTCTTCTTTCCTCTGTATATTTTACGAATCTGTATAAATTGTTTCCCTGCCGGACGAAACGTTCCACTCCGAAAAAGCGTTTATGTATGATTGTTTCAAATTCGTTGATATTGTCTGACGAGAGCAGGTAGGGGAGCATGATCTGATAGGGAACCCTGTCTCCTTCATTAGTCAGGAATTGTAATAGTCCGTTGGTTGATTCGGTGTCAACGCAGTGAAATTCTTCAGACAGCAGTCGGGTTAACTTTTGCGGGTGAACTCCTGTTTCTATTGAGTTGAGATAAAAACCTTTTAACGCAGCTTCCATATAGCCAATGCGCAACCCTAGCTTTCTTTTCGTCCCGAGGACTAGATTTAGCGGATTGCGGTTTATTCTTAAGGCTTGAATGTGTGCTTCCATTTTTATACTCTTATGATTAAAGTTCACTGAAAAAGCGTGGGGACTGTTGCTATATATTTTCCTGAGGCTTCGGCAAGCCGTTATGAATTATACACAAGCAACAGTCCCACGCTCCGTTCGCTATATAACAACAGTATATACATGAAAGTGCGTGAGACCCGTTTGCTTATTACCATTCATAACTTTGAATTTTGCCGAATTCCAGGAATTTGGTAATAAATGAAACGTTCTCTGGTTCAATTATTTAGCTAGATATCCACAGCCAAATCTGAGACAAAGATAATGATTTTTGCGGATTGCTTGATAACTATCTTTAGTTTTTCTTAAATAAAAAATACCGCATCGGTTCTCGTTTTGCGGAGAGCCGTGCGGTAAGGCATATTTGATTGCTTATGTAGCCTTTCCTAGAAGAATTTTATTTCTTCTCCCTTGATATCAGAGAGTAGGAGATTTGCCAGGCGGCTTGTTCCCAAGCGGAATAACCGGTTGTCCAGCCATTCTTCACCCAATACTTCTTTCACAATAGTGTAATAAATAATTGCGTCATTGACTGTATTGATTCCTCCTGCCGGTTTGAAGCCAATCTTGTTTCCTGTCTTCTGATAGTATTCCTTGATAGCTTCACACATCACATAAGCAGCTTCCGGAGTAGCTGCAGGCTGCTGTTTTCCGGTCGATGTTTTGATGAAATCCGCACCTGAATACATGGATAGGATAGAGGCTTTTTTGATGTTGGAAGCGCTCTTTAGTGCACCCGTTTCGAGGATTACCTTGAGGTGGCGTTCCTTACAGACTTCCTTCAACTCCTGTATTTCCTCACACATTGCTTCGTAGTCGCCACTCAGGAACTTGCCTATGGAGATTACAATATCTATTTCGTCTGCGCCGTCTGCAATGGCCAGTGCAGTTTCCGCTACTTTTACTTCGGTAAATGTTTGAGAAGAAGGGAATCCTCCTGATACACAGGCGATATTCACTCCGTCTACCTCCAGCGTATTCTTGACGATAGCTGCAAAGTTGGGATACACGCAGATCGCAGCTACATTTTTCAAGTCAGGAAATTCATCATCGAACTGGTTTACTTTTTCAGTAAATCGCATAACGCTTTCATCGCTATCCGTACTGTTCAGTGTAGTCAGGTCAATGCACGTGAACAGGAATTTCTTGACTTCTTCCGTGTTGTTCTCCGGCACTTTCTTTTCAATCAGGTCAGCTACGCGAGCCTGAATATCTGCATCGCTCAGATGTGTATTATACTTCGCCAGAGCGGCATCGTACTTGTTGGACAGTGAATTATTCTCCTCCATGATCGTTCAGTTTTGGGTTATTGATATGTCTTTTGCTATCTCGTTTCGTTTTCTTTTCCATACTCTTTTGAAGGGCGGCAGTGACGTCTACGCCTGTCTGGTTGGCGATGCATAGGAGCACCCACAGAACGTCTGCTATTTCTTCTTCGATATTGTCTTTCTCACCTTCTTTGAAGGATTGGTCACCGTATTTGCGGGCCATGACGCGGGCCAGTTCCCCGACTTCTTCCGTCAGTACTGCCATATTGGTCAATTCGCTGAAATAGCGGACGCCGTATGTCTTTACCCATTGGTCTACCTGTTTTTGAGCTTCTTCCAGGGTCATAGTTCTTTTATTATAAGTTGTTTACGTTATTCTTTGTTTTTCGTATCCATGCATATAGTAACAGGTCCGTCGTTCAAAAGTTCAACTTTCATGTCTGCACCGAAGGTACCCGTACCGATTTCTTTGCCCAATGCGGCAGTCAAATCTTTGCAGAACTTCTCATAGAGTGGGACCGATATTTCCGGCTTTGCAGCTTTGATATAAGAAGGACGGTTCCCTTTTTTGGTGGAAGCATGTAAAGTGAACTGGCTGATAACCAGAATTTCTCCTCCGTCTTCCAGTATGGATTTGTTCATTACGCCATTCTCATCGTCGAAAATGCGCAGATTTACTATCTTCTTGCAGAGCCAGTCAATGTCTTCCTGCCCATCGGCTTCCTCAATGCCGACTAATATCAGCATTCCTTTTCCGATAGCTGATTTGCAGTGTCCCTCAATGGTCACTGATGCATGGCTTACCCGTTGTATAACTATTCGCATTGCTATTTATTCTATTTCGTGATTATGAAAGGCAAATTTACGAATTTCGAAAGAGAAAACGATGTATTGGGAGGAAAATATTATCGAAGAAGAACGTGTTACTGCCTCTTGAAACCTTCTAATTTTAGCCTCTGTTATTCATTATTCAATCCTTCCTTCACCGTCTTGGCCTTCGCTTCCCCAATAATAGCGCTGATGTCCTCTAGCGACGCCTCTTTTATCCGCTTTACACTCTTAAATTCTTTCAAAAGAGCTGTTTTAGTCTTTTCCCCGATGCCTTTGATGCTATCCAATGCAGATGCAACCTGTCTTTTGCTACGTTTGTCGCGATGAAAACTAATCGCAAAGCGGTGTACTTCATCCTGTATTTGTGTCAGCAACCGGAACAGGGGAGTGTGTTGTTTGATCCCGATAGTTTGCGGAGGAAACCCGAATAGCAATTCAGACGTGCGGTGGCGATTGTCTTTAGCCAATCCGGCAATAGGGATATTCAACCCTAGTTCGTCCTCAATGACCTCTCTGACGACCTCCATTTGCCCTTTCCCACCGTCGGTAATGATCAGGTCGGGCAACGGCGAACTTTCTTCTATTGCGCGCTGATAACGCCTTTTTACGACTTCTTTCATCGAAGCATAATCATCAGGCCCCACTACTGTCTTTATATTGTATTTCCGGTAATCTTTCTTCGAAGGTTTGGCCTTTTTTGAATACCACGCAAGCTGCCACTGCGTCCGATCCCTGTATGTTCGAGTTATCAAAACATTCAATCTGCAAGGGCGGTCTCTCCAAATGCAGTTCTTGCTGTATTTCTTTCATCAGGCGCATACTTCTCTGTTCAGGATTCAGTTTCTCCGCCTGTTTCATGCGGTCGGCCTTGTATTGCTTCACGTTCAGGATAGAAAGATCCAGCAATTTCTTCTTATCACCCCGTTGGGGAACGGTGAAAACGACATTATTTAATTCCAGGTCAAGTTCGAAGGGGACGATAATCTCTCGTGACCGGCTTTTATAACGTTCCCTCATTTCGATAATGCCGAGCGTCAGCAATTCCTCCTTGGATTCATTCAACTTCTTTTTATATTCGAAAGTAAATGCCTGGTTGATTGCTCCGTTTGTGATATGCAGATAATTGATAAATGCGGAATTGCTGTCATCCTCCTCGATCGAAAAGACATCTATATTATGTAGTACGGCGCTTACCACTTCTGATTTGGAACGGTAGTTCTCTATCAAAAGATATTTCTCTTTAATCTTCTGTGCTTCCTCAAACTTCATTTCACCGGCCAAAGTCTGCATCTTCTCCAATAGCATACGGCTAATTTCCTGCGTATTCCCTTTTAGAATCTCTTTGATTTCATCGATGTTTTTAGATATTCTTCTTGTGACTGAAGCCCGATGCAGGGTCCTGCACAGTTCTTTATATGATATTCGAGGCATACATTGAACTTCCCGGCCCGTATGTTCTCCGGAGTGAGGTTTAAAGAACAGGTACGTAACGGATATAAATGCTTTATCAAGTCCAGCACTGCATACATCGAGGGGATATGGCTGTACGGACCATAATAAGATGAGCCGTTTCTGATAATCTTCCGGGTTCTGAATATCCTGGGAAAATATTCGTTCTGTACACAGATCGAAGGGTAAGTCTTGTCATCCTTTAATAAGACGTTATAACGCGGCTTATATTTCTTGATCAGATTATTTTCCAATAGCAGTGCATCTTCCTCTGTGTTCACCACGATATACCGTATATCAGCTATCTTGCTTACCAATACCCGTGTCTTTCCCGGCTCGTGTTCTTTGCTGAAATAAGAGTATACCCTTTTCTTCAGGTTTTTAGCCTTTCCAACGTATATAATCGTTCCTTCCGCATTCAGGTACTGGTAGATTCCCGGCTTTTCAGGAAGGTTTGCCACGATTCCTTTCAAGTATTTATTGGTTTTGTTTTCCGCTTCTGTATTCATAATCTTTAGGGATGAAATAGCTAAAATAAAAAAGGGCGTAGTATCTCTACGCCCTGCAAATATAAACAAATCCTTTATAAAGTCAATACGGATTCTACTTCTACATCATCTCCGAATACTGATTTTCCGTTGAGGTCTTTCAGTTCGATGATAAAGTTGATATATACTTTCTTCGGTTTCAATTTCTTCACCAGTTCGCAGGCTGCTTTCATTGTTCCGCCCGTTGCCAGTAAGTCGTCATGCAGCAGTACTACATCGTTTTCATCCAATGCATCTTTGTGAATCTGCACTGTGTCTTTTCCGTATTCTTTGTCATAGCTTTCTTCAATAGTTTCTGCGGGAAGTTTTCCGGGTTTACGGATAGGGATGAAGCCAGCATTGAGTCGGGTAGCCAGGATCGGTCCCATGATGAATCCTCTTGATTCTATACCTACAACTTTGGTGATACCTTTATCCTTATACATCTCGTACATAACGTCCGATAATTCTTGCAAGCACCAAGGGTCTTTAAACAGGGTGGTGACATCGTAGAAAAGGATTCCGGGGATCGGAAAATCGGGAATTTCCCGGATGCTTTTAATTAGCGTTTCTTTGCTCATAATCATTGGTTTATCTCGTTTCTTTAAATGATTTGTTTCACGTGAAACGTTGCCGCTTATCGGCCGGAAAGTACCAGCAATACGTTGATGTCGCTTGGTGATACTCCCGGGATCCGGCTCGCTTGAGCAATCGTTTCCGGATCTATTTTAGTCAGCTTTTGGCGAGCTTCCGTAGATAGCGACTGGATGGAAGAATAGTCAAACTTGCCTTTTATCTTTATACTTTCCAGGCGTGCCAGCTTTTCTGCTATCATTCGCTCTCTGTCAATATAACCTTGATATTTGATTAAGATTTCGGCAGCTTCCAAAATTTCTTCTTTACGGTCTTGGTTGGCACTTGTTGCTTTTTCCAGTTCCCGTTGAAATGCCGGAACGTGTTCGGCTATGTTCTTTATCGTCACCTGCGGACGGTTCAATATTTCAATTAATTTGCAACCTTGACGTAGGGGAGTTGTTCCTATCTTTTCGAGCGCATCATTAATTAGTGCCGGTTTCATCGAATAATTTCGTGCGAAAGAAATAATCTGTTCCACAGCTTCCTTTTTGCTTTTCATCAACCGATAACGGTCTTCCTTGGCTAATCCGAGTTTGTATGCCCGTTCGGTAAGTCTCATGTCTGCATCGTCCATACGGAGCAGAATCCTGTATTCTGCGCGTGAAGTAAACATCCGGTAAGGTTCGTCAACTCCCTTGGTAACTAAATCGTCGATTAATACGCCGATATATGCTTCATCGCGTGCCAACGTAAATTCTTCTCCACCATGGCAATTAATGTGTGCATTGATTCCGGCTATTGCTCCTTGTCCTCCGGCCTCTTCGTAGCCGGTGGTTCCGTTTACTTGTCCGGCAAAGAACAAGTTTTTAATAACTTTCGATTCCAGCGTATGTTTTAATTGTGTCGGATCGAAGTAGTCATATTCAATTGCATATCCCGGACGATAAATAACCAAGTCTTTGAAAGCGGGAATCTTTTTCAAGGCAGCAATCTGTATATCCATTGGAAGCGAAGAGGAGAATCCATTGAGGTATAATTCCTGTGTCGTTTCTCCTTCCGGTTCGAGGAAAAGCTGATGCTGGTCTTTGTCGGGGAAAGTCACAATCTTGGTCTCTATGCTGGGGCAATAGCGTGGGCCGATACTTTGAATTTGTCCGTTGAAAAGGGGAGAGTCCGGCAATCCATCACGTAAAATCCGATGTACTTCTTCATTTGTATAGCATGTCCAGCATTGGAGTTGTTTCAAATGACGTGTACTTGTATTCATGAAAGAGAACTTGTGGAAGTCACATTCTCCGTCTTGCGTTTCCATTTGGTCGAAGTGCACGCTGCGTGCGTCGATACGTACCGGAGTTCCAGTCTTCATTCTTCCGTAAGTAATCCCATGGCGGGCGATAGATTCGGTCAGTTGATAGGAAGCCGGTTCGGCCATTCTTCCGCCTGGTAGTTGGTGGCGTCCTACGTGCATCAGTCCGTTCAGGAAAGTTCCGGCAGTCAGTACGATGCACTTTGCTTTGAAAGTAACTCCCCAGACGGTGACGAGTCCTGTCACCTCTCCGTTTTCAACGAGAAGTTCGCATACAGTATCTTGCCAAATATGAAGGTTGGGGGTGTTTTCCAGTCTCTCGCGCCATGTCCAGATGAATTTGTTGCGGTCGCACTGTGCGCGCGGACTCCACATGGCGGGGCCTTTGGAGCGGTTCAAGATTCGGAACTGGATAGCCGTTTCATCTGTCACCAATCCCATTTGTCCACCCAGTGCATCTATCTCACGTACTATTTGTCCTTTGGCGATTCCACCTACGGCCGGGTTACAACTCATCTGTCCAATCTTGTTCATGTCCATTGTGATGAGACAAGTCTTGGAACCTAAATTTGCTGCTGCTGCTGCTGCTTCACAGCCTGCATGTCCGGCGCCGATTACAATAACGTCGTACTTAAAATCCATTCCTATCTTATTTATTATCAAACGCTGCAAAGTTACGGAAAAGTTGCGAGACTTGTATCTTTCAGTTGTTTTTGCTTCCGAAAATTCGGGGGAGTGTCCGGAATGCTTCGAAAAATCGCCGTAATTTTGGAGTTTAAATATACAGAATGTCTACAATCTTATCTCTTATTTATTGCTTTGTACTTGCTTTTGGGAATGGAATGCTAGAATTTTGCATATTTAATCTTTTATTTGCTGTCTTTTTGTAAGTAGAAAAATGGGCGGTTCTTCTGATGAAATAGAAGTGAAAAGAGAAGATCTGTCCGTGATTCCATGCATTTGAATAATGAATGTCCTTATTACACCTAATCGTTCCTTGTTTTCTTGATATAAATCAAAAAATAGGGGAAAATATGTTTTTAGCATACTAACTATTGTTGTTTTCTAAAACAGCTATACCTTTGCAGCGTAGTTGTGAAACTACTAAGATTTTAGGTATTAGAACAAGGTAATATTAAAGGATATTAGTTTATAAAATTAAGGTATTGGATTTTAAGATTAGTTTTTAGGAAAAAGGTTGTTTTGACTAGGTATTAGTAAAAAGTAGTTTTCAGGAAACGAGTAAATGAATGATGAAAAGAAGAATCCCATTTATGGGGATTCTTTAATGGTGGAGCGGAATAATTCGCTCTTTTTTTGTACCCCTATATCGCTGTATGCTATAAGCATGGAGTTGTTCCTATTGGAGCATTTAAGTTTCTGCAAGGGAAACAGTAGTTTCTCCGGCTTGAAACTTTAGTTCCAACGGTGCGAAACTAGAGTTTCTAAGCCTTGAAACTTTGGTTTCCATTACTTGAAACTATTTGTTTCTCGGCGTGAAACACCTGCTGCCAAGGTATAATCTGTTGGCCTTGTCTAAGGGATATATTTTTAGTAGGTGGATACCGGCTGGTTTTATATACTAATTTGTTTGAAAATGGCTGGTGATAGGTGATAGGTTGGGTGATAGGTTAAAAACAACCTATCACCGTCGGAAAGTACGATGAATAAACGGTTTGCTTGATGTCGGTGATAGGTGATAGATGATATTGTGTTTTTTATATAGAGAAAGAACGTTTTTATTTTCTATTTTGTAGGCTACTTAAAGTCTGTGTTTTTGAAAAAAAAACAATATATTTGCATTCGTAAATATCGATATAGTAAGTGGTTATAGCGATTTCTACGAATTCTGTATTCTTTTTTTGATGAGTAGAGTGACAATATGAGTGATAGAATTGACACCATAGTAGCAGGAGTTAACCGGAAGGATGAAAAGACGTGGGGCGATTTCTACGATCGTTTTTATGCTGCTCTATGTGTTTATGTTTCCAAGATATTGCCAATTCCCGATGCAGTTGAAGATTTGGTACAGGAAGTCTTTATTTCCGTATGGGAGGGTAAGCGTACCTTCTCTGATATTAAAGAACTTACCAATTATCTTTATCGTGCCTGTTATAATAATACCTTATTATATATACGCAATAATCAGATTCATGACAGTATTCTAAGTTCCTTTGCTGAAGAATGTCGGCAAGACGAGGATATGATTTATGCATTGACAGTGAAAGAAGAGATCATCCGTCAGTTGTATTTCCATATTGAAGAACTTCCGCCTGAGCAACGCCGGATCATTCTGTTGAGAATCGAAGGGTATACTTGGGAAGAAATAGCGGAACGTCTGGAAATAAGTATCAATACCGTTAAAACTCAAAAGAGCCGTAGCTATAAATTTCTTCGTGAAAAGCTGGGAGACTCTATTCATTCTATAATTCTCTGTTTATTTTTCTAAAAAGAAATAAAGTCAATTTGATACTTCTTTGTCTTTTTATTGATTACTTAAGATTTGTTTTCTTTGTTAAATGTAACCGTATTTCTTCATTTTGATAGCATAATGCTATATCTTTCTCTTTAAAATCCCTCGTTGGATATTCCTTCTCCAAAAAAAGATCATCTTTTTGTCACCCTTTTCTATGAGTTATGTATAGTTATAATAAAGCAAGGATGAAATTGCAATTTAATTAAAAAATAGATAATAAGATGAATAAGTTCGAAAATATATATCAAGATGCTGCTTTAATGAGAAAGTTTCTTTTGGGAGAAGCGAATGAAGCAGAACGGAAAGAGCTTGAAAAACGATTGGCGGAATGCCCGGACTTAAAGAAAGTGTATGAGCAGTTGCAGAATGGTGAAACATTGAAGGCTGCGTTTGGAGAATATAAAGATTATTCATCAAAGAAAGCTTATCAATCTTTCCTTCAGAAAATCGGACGAATGGAGAAGAAGGAACGTAAGCCTTCTATTTCCCGGGTTTGGTGGTATGCTGCTGCGGCTGTCATAGTTCTGGCTGCCGGCCTTTCATTCTATATGTCGAATTTCTATTCGGCAGTAGAGGAGAAGAGAGTTCTTATTCAGCCGGGTACACAACAGGCGCAGTTAACGTTACCTGACGGTAGCATTATTGATGTGGATAAAAAAGAAGTGAATGTGGTAGTAGATGGTGTTCAAGTAAAATATAAGAAAGGAGTACTGTCTTATCAACCAACTGTTACAACACAACATGAGGAAGAAAGTACCGAAGAAAAACCGGTTAAATCCAATGAGTTGGTTATACCGCGTGGGGGTGAAAATACCGTAATCCTGGCGGATGGAACTACTGTTCATTTGAATGCCGGCTCCAAACTAACTTATCCGGTACGTTTTGCAGGTAAGCGGAGAGTTGTGGCATTGGAAGGCGAGGCCTATTTTGATGTCGTGAAAGACGAAACACGGCCGTTCATCGTGCAGACTCATCTTGGAGAGGTAACTGTGCTTGGTACTGCCTTCAATATCAATGCTTATACCGATGCGTCTGTTTACACAACGTTGGTACACGGAAAAGTACAGTTCTCTTCATCAAGCATCGGAACTATTATTCTTTCGCCGGGGGAGCAGGCTGTGGTTTCTGCCAACGGTTCGGAAAAACGTATGGTGGATCTGGATGAATATGTCGGTTGGGTAGACGGGAGGTATGTCTTTAATAACCGCCCTTTAGGAGAGATAATGCAGACATTCGAACGTTGGTACGACATACAGGTTTATTATGAGACTCCCCATTTGCGTGACATTACTTATAGTGGTAATTTGAAACGCTATGGAACAATAAATTCATTCCTGGATGCACTGGAACTGACAGGGGATCTGACTTATAAAATCAGTGGAAGGAACATATTGATATATGATAAGGTAGAAGAATTGGAATAATATAGAATAGTTAGAATATTAGGTACACAAAAGTTTAATCATTAATTTATGAGAGAAAAACGATGGCTGCTATGTTTTCTAGTGGCAATGTGCTGCACGTTTAGTGCATGGGCTTTACCGTCACAAGACAAGACGGTAACTTTGAAACTGCACAATGTCTCTATCGAGACTGTTTTGGATGCAGTGAAGAAACAAACAGGTGTGAATATGTTGTATAATTCACAAATGTTTAAAGGAGTGCCTCCGGTGTCGATTGATGCGAAAAATGAGAAATGGGAGATCGCACTTAAGTTGATTCTTAATCCTCAGGGATTTGATTATGTGGTGAAGGACGGCATTGTGGTGATTCGCAAAATGCAGGCGGAAAAACGGGAAAACCGTATTCGCGGTATGGTTGTTGATTCGAATAGAGATCCGATTCCCGGAGCCAGTATTATTGTGAAAGGTACTCGTACAGGTACTTCAACAAACATTGAAGGTGAGTTTACGCTGGATGTGAAAAATGACAAAGTGACTTTGGAGGTCTCTTTTATCGGAATGAAAAAACAAACACTTCAGGTGGACGCTACCCGTAAGAAGATGCTTGAAATAACTATGGTGGACGATGTGAAAACATTGGAGGATGTAGTCGTTACGGGATACAGTAATGTTCGTAAATCCAGCTTTACAGGTAGTTCTACGCAAATAACAGGTGATGAATTGCGTAAGGTGTCACAGACGAATATTTTAGGTGCAATTCAATCATTTGACCCTTCTTTCCGTTTAGTAGATAATACTCAGTTTGGTTCTGACCCAAATACTGTTCCTGAAATGTATATCCGCGGGCGTTCAGGGTTTGGAATTAAAGACTTGGATAAAGATCTATCTCGTTCAAATCTCGAAAAACAACCCAAATCTTCCAACTTTTATTATGGATGGCTTTGAAGTAAGCATTGAAAAAATATATGACTTGGACCCTACACGTATTGAGAGTTTAACGATATTGAAAGATGCTGCTGCGACTGCAATGTATGGATCTCGTGCTGCAAATGGAGTAGTTGTTATCACTACAGTAGCTCCTAAAGCAGGTGAAGTTCGTGTCTCTTATAATTTTACAGGAACCTTGGAAATGCCGGATTTGCATGATTATAACTTGGCAAATGCCGCAGAAAAATTGGAAATAGAACGTTTAGCCGGATTGTTCGAAAATGGTACAGGTAGTAATATAAATACAGGATCCGGATTAAATGCTTATTATAGAAAGTATGCTTTAATTCAGAAAGGAGTAGATACGGATTGGATGTCATTCCCTTTACAAAATTCATTTAATCATAAGCACAGTATTTACTTAGAGGGAGGAACACCTAATTTGCGTTATGGTGTGGACGGTTCATTTAATATAGCAGATGGTGTGATGAAGGGTACAGAACGTAATCGCTATAGTGCAGGTTTTTCTTTAGATTATAGAATGAAAAACTTTCAAATAAAAAATTACGTATCTTTCACTCATACTAAATCAAAGGCGTCTCCATATGGTTCCTTTAGTGATTATACAAGTTTACAACCCTATGATTCTCCTTATGACGATAATGGTAAGTTAGTACAAGGGCTGAAATTTTCTAAACCTTCAAACCGTGACATAAATAATCCATTGTATGAAGCTACTTTAGGTAATTATGATTGGAATGCCTATGATGAATTAATTGATAATTTGAGTTTTAACTGGTACATAGATAATTATTGGACTGTTAAAGGACAATTTAGTGTAACAAAGCAATACTCAAAAGCAGAGAAATTCATAGATCCGTTGTCTAGTAAAACAAGCGTGTATGGGACAGATGATAAGAATCTTTCCGGTGACCTATATACTACAAAGGGAGAAAGCATTAATTGGAATGCTAATGCATTCCTTTATTATACCCGTACATTTAAAGAAAAACATAATCTGAATGTATCTTTAGGTTGGGAGGCTTCTTCCGGTACAACAGAAAATACGAACGCGCATTATCGTGGTTTTCCTTCAGGAGAATTCCATTCATCAAATAATGCGGCAGAGATTTATAAAAAGCCGACTCGTTCCGAAAATACAACTCGTATGGTTAGTGCGATTGCCTCTTCCAACTATACTTATAATGATATTTATTTAGCTGACCTTTCTGTACGTTTTGATGGTTCTTCCGAATTCGGAACTAATCAAAAATGGGCACCTTTCTTTTCTGGAGGTTTAGGGGTGAATATTCATAACTATGATTTTTTAAAGACTAATCCATATATCAATAAATTGAAGGTTCGAGGCTCTTATGGACGTACGGGTAAGGTCAATTTTGCTCCTTATGCAGCTTCTACTGTTTATGAAGCATTATTTGATGAATGGTATAAAACAGGATATGGAGCAGTTTTGAAAGCATTGGGAAACAAGGATTTGACTTGGGAGAAAACAGATAAGTTCAATATTGGTATCGAAACTCAAACATTGAATAAACGTTTGACTATAGATTTTGAGTACTACTATGATAAAACTATTGATCTTGTAAATGATGTTACGCTTTCTCATACTTCCGGTTTTTCGACTTATAAAGATAATATGGGTGAAGTAGTAAACAAGGGAGTGGAAGTAGAAGTACGTGCGGATATATATCGTGATAGAAACTGGAATGTCTCTTTATGGGGAAATATGGCACACAATAAGAATGAGATTCTAAAAATATCGGATTCTCAGAAGGCCTATAATCAAAGAGTTGCAGAGTTTTATAAGAAAGAAGCTTTTAACCAAGAATTGACAGGTTCTTCATTGGATGATGCAAATTATTCTGTTCCTATTCCGCAGTATGCAGAAGGAGCGTCGTTAACTTCAATTTGGGCTGTACGTTCTCTAGGGATTGACCCTACAACAGGTAAGGAAATCTTTTTGAATAGAGATGGCACTGTTGCTGATAAATGGGATGCTACACAAGAAGTTGTAGTAGGAAATACAGAACCGAAATGTAATGGTGCATTTGGTGTGAATATGTCATATAAAAATTGGACATTGTTTGCTTCTTTCTTGTATGAATGGGGTGGACAGGAGTACAACCAAACTCTGGTAGATAATGTGGAAAATGCAGATTTGGCAAATAGGAATGTTGACCTGCGTGTCTTAACTGATAGATGGCAGAAACCTGGCGATATTGCTCAATTCAAAGATATTAAGGATAGAAGTCTTACAACGTTGCCAACTTCTCGATTTGTACAAGATAAAGCAGTCGTTCGCCTGAATAGTTTGACACTCAGTTATGATTTCGATCGTGAGTGGCTGAAGAAGCATCTTCATATGAATTTGCTTCGTTTAGAAGCATCTACAAGCGACTTATTGAACTGGACATCTATCAAGCAAGAACGTGGCTTGAGTTATCCGAGATCTTGGAAAGTAGAGTTCTCTGTGAAAGCACAATTTTAAAAGGAAATAGAGATGAAAAGAATATATAATACATTATTTATAGTTGGCTTTATAAGCTTATTTATGTCCTCCTGTAACGATTGGTTGGATGTGCGGCCATCGGACGAGATAAAAGAAGAATATTTGTTTGAAACAGGAAATGGTTACCGTACTGCTCTAAATGGTATTTACCGGAAACTGGCAACGTTCGATTTGTATGGCAGCAATTTAAGTTGGGGACTGATTGACGGCTGGGGGTTAGTCTATAATTTAGATAAGGCTCCTGATGATGGTGGTGGAAGAGCAATGAAAAAATAGCAACTTTTTCATTTAAACATTCGGAATTGACTCCGACTACAGATGCAATGTGGGACGCAGCGTGGAATATTATTGCTAATTGTAATAATTTAGCTCAGCAAGTTGAAAATGAAGATACTCTGTTGTTTTATGATCGGACTCATGAACGAGATATGATATTTGCTGAAGCGATTGCATTACGAGCATATATGCATTTTGATTTATTGCGAATTTATGCTCCTTCTTTGCTCATGAATCCTGGTGAGCGTACTTTTATTCCTTATGTTGACAAATATCCGTCGTATTTGAGTGATAGACAGACTGTCAGTTACTGTTTGCAACATATAATTGATGATTTGAAGAAAGCTCAATCCATTTTGCTGTCAGTAGATAAATCTGCAAGTTTCAGTATGGAGAGTCGTTTTATTCAGAGTTATAATGGTGAGTCACGCTTTTTAGGCTATAGAGGTTATAGGATGAATTATTATGCTGTTACTGCAGAGCTAGCGCGTGTCTATTTGTATGCCCAAAAGGCTGATGAGGCTTATGCAGAAGCTAAAAAAGTAATCGATGTGGTGGAGTCAAAGAAATGGTTTGCTGCTTCTACCAGTTCTTCTGGTTTTAACAAAGGAAATATGAAGATGATGGAGGATATTATTTTTTCTTTGTATTCGACAGATTTGACTGATTGGGATCAAAAAATAAATCATTTATCAGATAATCCGGCAGATGAATATAATGAACATTATTTATGTTTAGGCGATGAATTGGTGAATGAGTTTTTTGGTTCGGAGAAATCATCAGACTGGCGTCTGATATATCAGTTGGAAGGTAAATACTATGATTATTATTATCGCACCTTAAAGTATAATAAACAAAAAGAAGGAACTACATATAGCAAGGTAAATGATGAGATGATACCAATGATCCGTATGTCTGAGGTATATTATATTGCTGCTGAGGCAATTTATAAAACAGATCCTGCCTTAGCTCAAAAATACCTTTCATCAGTAAAAAAAGGAAGGGGTATTAAAAATGTTGATTATTCCCAAGTGACATCTGAGGAAGAATTTATCAATATGATTGTTAGTGATGCCCGTCGTGAGTTTGTAGGTGAAGGTCAAACCTTTTTTATGTATAAACGTCTAAAAAAGAACCTGTTGGGGATGGAAGGGTATAGTTGGAAAGAAGTGGAAGCTAAAGAGGAAAATATGGTATTGCCTCTGCCTGATTCAGAAAGTAATATTTAAGATAATGAAAAATGGAAATGATATGAAAAGAAAATTTCTTTATACAATAATTACTATTTGTCTGATATGCTCGTTTTTTTCTTGCGAACAGAATGACTTATTGACAAATGCGAATGATGTCTCTTATGTCATCTTTGATAAAGATATGACAACTGATACCACAGCTGTATCTTTCAAGTTTTATGATGAAGGAGAAGATGCTAAAATAGCATTAGGCGTCAAGGTATATGGTAAATTGCAGGAGAATGATTTGACATTCTCATTAGGATTTGATCCGGTTCGTACTACTTTACCTGAATCTCAATTTGAATTGCCTGAAAAATGCGTAATCAAAGCCGGTGAATTGAAAGGTGAGATTATTATTACTCTAAAAAACTATGACATATTAAAAGAAAATACCAAGTTGCTGGCTTTAAAAGTTAATGAAGAAGGTGAAGTACGTGAAGGAACCGCTAAATTTACTAGAGCTATAATCTCTGTGACTGATAGAATCTTTAAGCCTGTTTGGTGGTCTGTCGGTAATATAGGCAATGTAGATGACCGATTTAATATTGCCGAAGAATATTATTTGGGAGTATATTCAGAGACGAAATATTTAATGTTTCTAGATGAATTGAAGAAAGATGATGTTGTTTTCGATGGTAAGGATATGAATATCCTACGTAAATATTCTCTACGTTTAAAGAATACCTTGAAGAATATTAATGGAGATAAGCCGAAAGATAAGTGGCTGCGTGACGAGAACGGAGTGATAATAGAAGTTCCTATTGCTGGATAAAAGAAAGGAAATAATTATGAAAAGGATATTATTATATACTGTATTATTCTTATTGCTATGTTGTATCAGTAGCTGTTTGGATGATAAAAATGATTTTAATTATAGGCAAATCAATGAGTTGAATGGATCGATTGAGAATATGAATGGATGGTATACAGTATCTGTGGAAGAGGATCTGTATTTAAAACCTACATTTAAATTTACAATTGATAGTATTCATCCGGATGTGAGTTATGAGTGGTATTTAGATGGGGAACTGCTAGATGTAAAGACTCCTGATTATACATTTAATGCAGCAAAAACAGGTAAGTATGAAGTGACATATTCAGTTGTGGATAATAAAACAGGTGTGAAGTTTTCTAAATCAGCGGAAATAACGGTGCGTTCTCCTTATTTGGTTGGCTGGTTAATACTATCGGAAAAGGACGGAAAATCCGCTCTTTCCTTTATAAAAATGAGAACGGTGAAGCGTGATGATATTGATGCGGAGGGGAATCCTGTTGAGCGTGATTCTATTATATTCTATGATGTTGAAAAGTATTTTCGTCCTGACTTGGGGACAGAGCCGAAAGGATTAATGGAGCATATTGGAGTGGAATATGATTTTGGCTTTTCGGATGCTGTATATGATGAGATCGTGGTTATGCAAGGAAAGGATAATTGGGTTGAACTGAATGGAAATACGATGGAGCATGAAGTTTATACAAAGGAAGAGTTTGGAAATGACCTTCCTGAAAACTTTGAACCGGTAGAAGCAGCGATGACATTTTCTTCAAAGCTAATTAGAGATAAAAATGGGTTTATATATTTGCATAGAAAAGTATTGGCTAATGACTATCATGCAGGTTCATATATTTCGGTACCATTAGCAAATAGTACAAAGTTTAAGGGATTATATCAGGCTCATAAATTATACAATCGTAATTATTATGTAATTCCTGCTTGTACAGAGGACAATTCTTTGGTCGGTATTTGGGATGCAGGTCGTTATAATGAATATTCTCTTGACGGAACTCCTTCTGCAATCACTGAGAATTCATCTAGAAACGATGGAAATATTGTTGAGCTCACAGAGAATACGGATGAGAAGCATTTTAAACAAATGAGCAAAAATGTCATAGCAATGATACCTGCAACCTGCGGACGTGATAATCGTTTTGATGTGACAGATTCATATATTGTTCCTAAATGGCTTGCGTTAATGGAAGAAAAAGGTACATATAGTATGCGCTATTTTGGACTTGAGGGAGATACAAGTGGGGGGTATAGTGACTGTCACTGACTTTAAAGAGGTTCCGGTTGATGCTAGAGTGTTTGCAGCAGGTTATGTTGATATGGCTGTATTCCAACATAAAAAGTATGTTGTATTTGCCAGTGGAAAGGAGATATGGTATTACCCATATGGCGGCTCTACTAGTAATGCTGTATTGTTGAAAAAGTTTGATCAAAATATAGTTTCTATATCCAGTCATGATGTAGAAGAGTATACAAGGGACGGTGATATATACCATAATGGTCATTTAGGGGTTGCATTAGAAAATGGTGATTTCTTTATTTATGAGGTAGTAGAGGAGGATAAAGTGTTGGACAATATAACCGTGAATCAGCTTTATCCAAGTCCGGAAACAGAGGATAAGGATAATAATAACTTTGGAAAAATAGTGGATACTTTGTATAAGTTTGGTAATGCTAGTGGAGTGTTTACTTATACTTTCCAATAGAATCTTTTTATAATACCAGGCTCACGTTGAAAAGCGTGGGCCTATCTTTATGATAACTAAACTTGTGTATGAATAAGAAAATATTGTTTACTATACTGTCAATGTATTGGAGTTTTCAGTTGGGGTTTTCTCAGCAGCAAGCTAATTATGAATTGGCACAGAAGTTTTATGATTTTACTTTAGGAGGTAAATTATCTCATAATAGTCTATCGATATATCCACGGGAAATTAATGATACAGATAATTTTTGGTTTGAGTTTCAAACGACAGTTGGTAAAGAATATTATTATGTGATGCCTGCTGCAGGAAAACGTGAACCTCTTTTTGATAAGGGGAAAATGGCTATGCAGTTGAGCGAATTCACCAAAGGTGTAGTAGATAAAAATAAATTGGACATATCATCTGTTACTTTTTCTAAAGACCAACGTTCGTTTGTGTTTGATTATAAGGGTAAACAATATAGCTATAATCGCTTGACGGATAAATTGACGCTGTTTGAGAAGAAAGAAGAAAATAAAGAGTCGTTAGAACCGACCTATACTTGGATGAACTTTTCTCCTGACAAGAAATATATTTTGTATGCAAAGAATCATAATTTATACATAAAGGGAAATAAAGCATTAGGGGTAGATACAACCGAAGTGCAGTTGACCGTCGATGGTATGAAAGACTTTTCTTATGCACGCGATGATGATTATGAACCTGGAGAAGAGGGAGAGATGCCTACATTGGCACGTTGGTGCCCGGATAATCGGCATATATATGCTGTACGTGATGATAACCGTAAGCTACGTAACTTTTGGGTTATTAATTCTTTGAGCGACTATCCTTCATTAAAGTCGTATAAGTATGAGTTCCCGGGTGACAAATATGTGACTCAGAATGATTTGACAATTATTGATATAATAGAAAAGACTGCCAAAAAGGCTGAAATAGACAAATGGCAAGATCAATATGTTATGCCTTTATATGTCACTTCTGATAGTAAATATTTATTCTTTGAGCGAACGAAACGTACTTGGGATGAGGTGGATGTATGCTCAGTTAATCTTTCTACTTTGGAAGTAAAGGAAATTATTCATGAGGAAGATAAGCCGTATCGTGATCCTCATGCTCGTAATGTGGCAATCTTGAACGATGGTAAGGATATTTTGTTCCGTTCAGAGCGTACTGGCTGGGGACATTATTATCATTATGATAGAGATGGAAATCTCAAAAATACAATGACTTCTGGTGAATGGGTAACAGGTTATATTAACTCGATTGATACATTGAAACGTAAGGTTTATTTGTACGGATATGGAAAAGATAAGAAGGTTAATCCTTTTTATTATATGCTGTATGAAGTTGATATTGATAAAGAAGGAGTTACCCCATTAAGTACGGAAGACGGACAACATAATGTGAGTTTCTTGAAATCTCATAATTATTATGTTGATACTTATAGTAGAGTAGACATGGAACCCAAAATCATGTTGAAAGATAGAAAGGGTAAAGTGATTATGGAATTGGCAAAACCTGATCTTGACTTAGTATATGCCGCCGGTTGGAAGAAGCCGGAAAATTTTGTGGTGAAAGCTGCCGATAATGTTACGGATTTGTATGGAGTGATGTGGAAGCCGTCTAATTTTGATCCGGAAAAGAAATATCCGATTATTTCGGTTGTTTATCCGGGACCATACTTCGGGTTCGTTCCTACTAACTTTACATTGGATGACAGCTATTGTACCCGTATGGCACAGCTAGGTTTTATTGTCATTACTGTAGGCCATAGAGGGGATACTCCGATGCGTGGAAAGGCATATCACCGTTACGGTTACGGCAATATGCGTGATTATCCGTTGGAAGATGATAAGTATGCTATTGAGCAGTTGGCTCAACGCCACTCGTTTATCAATGGCAAGAAAGTAGGTATATACGGGCACTCAGGTGGCGGATTTATGGCTGCAGCTGCTATATTCACTTATCCGGACTTTTATACGGCTGCCGTTTCTTGTTCCGGAAACCATGATAATAGTATCTATAACCGTGGTTGGGGAGAATGTTACAATGGTGTAAGAGAAGTAGAGAAGGTGGTGAAAGACAGTCTGGGTAACGAGACCAAAGAATATGAATACAAGTTTAGAGTAAAGTCGAATGCAGAGATAGCCAAGAATCTGAAAGGACACTTGATGCTTGTAACCGGAGATATGGATAAGAACGTGAATCCTGCACATACATACCGTATGGCTCAGGCTTTGATTGAGGCCGGTAAGGATTTCGATATGCTTGTCATTCCCGGAGCCGGTCATGGATATGGCTCTGCCGATGAGTATTTTGAGAAGAAAATGTACCGTTTCTTTGCCAAACATTTGCTAGGTGATACCCGTGCAGACTATTGGGGAGATATTAACCGTAGTAAATAAGACAATAGATAAGATTTTATGAAAAACTCTCTCTTTAGATATTTGTGCCTGGTGGTTGCATTAGTATCATGCAACCTTGCCGGTGCGCAACAAAAAGCGAATTATCAGTTAGCGGAAAAGTTCCGTTTGTTGGAGCAAAATCCTATAGATAAGTATTCTACAGAAGTCAGACCGACGTTTATCAACGATACGGATTGCTTTTATTACTCTTTTACAACACGTGAAGGAAAGAAATACTATTATGTGAATCCGAAGAAAAAGGAAAAACGTCTGTTGTTTGATACGGATGAGTTATTGAGCAAAATTGCAGTATATACCAAGAAAGCCTATTCTTCGGCAGATCCGCATTTGTCTTTCACATTTATGAAGGACAACGAAACCATTCGTATTGATTTTGACCGCGGACTTTATACATACAATATCCATACAAAAGAATTGAAGCAACTCGATGAGAAGCCGACGTATAAAACCGGCGACCCGTATTGGATGAAATATTCTCCGGATAGCTTGTATTTTCTTTATGCCAGTAAGGATAACTTGTATTTTGTCGGAAATCCGAAAAAGGGACAGGATACAATCCCGGTTCAATTGACGACGGACGGTATGCCGGATTATACATTCAACCGTGAAGACGAAGGCAAGATGGAAGGCCGTTTCGGAGCCGAATCGGCTCACTGGATTCCGGGAAGCCACCGTTTCTACGCTGTCCGTGAAGACAACCGGAAAGTCCGTGACTTGTGGGTTATTAATTCTTTATCCAAGCCTTCTCCTGAACTGATCACTTATAAAGCTGAATTGGCCGGTGATAAAAATGTGACTCAATATGAATTACTGTTGGGAGATATAGACAAGCGGGAAGTTAAGAAGGTGGATATCAATCGTTGGCCGGATCAGTATATTGATGTATTGTATGCGTCAAAAGACGGAAAACGTTTGTACTTCCAACGCTATAACCGTACATGGAACCAGTCGGATATTTGCGAAGTGGATGTAGAGACCGGAAAAGTGCGTGTGGTGATTCATGAAGAAAACAAGCCGTATCTCGATTATCAGATGCGTAATGTTTCTTTCCTGAATGACGGAAAAGAAATCCTGTTCCGTTCCGAACGTAACGGTTGGGGACATTATTATCTGTATGATACAGCAACAGGAAACCTGAAGAATCAACTGACAGACGGTACTTGGGTAGCCGGCCCGGTTGCGCAAATTGATACTGTCGGACGCAAGATGTATTTCTATGGTTATGGTCGTGAGAAAGGCATTGACCCTTATTATTACATTCTTTATGAAGCTCAATTGGATCGTCCGAATGCTCTCCGTCTGTTGACGCCGGAGAATGCGTCACACGAAGTCAGTATCTCTCCCTCCTGTCGCTATCTGGTAGATTCATATTCTACCGTGTCGCAGGAGCCGGTAAACGTGGTTCGCAACCGGAATGGGAAGGTAATCATGACATTGGAGAAACCGGACTTGCAACCTGTCTATGAAATGGGCTGGAAAGCTCCGGAACGTTTTAAAGTAAAAGCTGCCGACGGAGTAACCGACCTTTATGGTGTGATGTGGAAGCCCGCCGATTTTGATTCGACGAAAGTTTACCCTATTATTTCAAATGTTTATCCGGGGCCGTTCTTCGAGTACGTGCCGACTCGTTTCACAATAAATGATGTTTATAACACCCGTTTGGCTCAACTGGGATTCATTGTAATTACCGTAGGCCACAGAGGGGGTACTCCAATGCGTGGAAAGGCTTATCATACCTATGGATACAATAATATGCGCGATTATCCGCTGGCGGATGATAAATATGCTATCGAACAACTGGCTGCCCGTTATCCCTTTATAGATGCTACCAAGGTAGGTATTTACGGTCATTCAGGCGGCGGATTTATGTCGGCTGCCGCTATTTGCACTTATCCGGACTTTTATTCGGCTGCTGTCTCTTCGGCTGGTAACCATGACAATCGTATTTACAATAAAGGTTTCGTGGAGATTCATTATGGTGTAGATGAGAAGGTGACAACGACTAAAGACAGTTTGGGAGTAGAGAGCAAAACGTATGATTATAGTGTACGTGTGCGTCCGAATCAGGAGTTGGCGAAGAATTACAAACATGGATTGCTGCTGTTTACCGGTGCCATAGACCAGACTGTGAATCCGGCCAATACTTTACGTCTGGTAGATGCCTTGATTAAAGCGGACAAGGACTTTGATATGTTTGTGTTACCTAAATGTACTCATGGATTCTTCGGTGAGTCCGAGAGCTTTTTTGAGCATAAAATGTGGCGTCATTTTGCACGTCTGTTGTTACATGATAACTCGGCAGACTGTGATATTGATTTGAATAAATATATGATAAAAGATGAAAGGAGAAGATAAAATGAAGCAGACAATAATGGGAATCGGATTAATAGTGGGAGTGTTAGTCGGTTTTGTCCCGAGTGTCGATGCTCAAACACAGAAGAAGCCGGTTGACATTGAAGCCTGCATGTCGTGGAAGCGTGTTGAATCGCCGGATATCTCCCCGACAGGACGTTGGGTTACCTACCGGATTGCACCTATGGAGTACAATCCTGAAAACACCGACGCAAAAACTGTACATCTGTTTGATACACGTACCCGCAAGGAGATTCTGCTGGATGATGTGGAAAACATTGAGTTTTATAATTCGGATCAAGCTCTTTCTTATCAGAAGGCTGACTCTACAGGAAATATGAAGACGATCCTGATGGAACTTCCTTCAGGTATCAAGAAAGAATGGAAATATAAGGAATCTTTCCGGCCGGTAAATGGAACTCCTTATTCAGTCTCAGTGACAAACGTTCCGAAAGATACGGTCAATCATGTCCCGTCTTTTAATCGTTTGGTGGTTCGCCATCTGAAAACCGGTACTGCTTTTCAGATTGATAGTATTGGCTATTATACCTTATACAAGGAAGGACGTTCTATCATTTTTACGTACGCAGGCAGGCAAAAGGAAACGCATTGTGTTATGGCCCATTGACGGGACCCTATCAGACTATCTATCAGAGTGCTGTAAAGAAAGAACCTGTTTCTTTCAGTTTGGATACAAAACTGATGACAGGAGAATTCAGTATTAAGGATTCGCTATGGTATAATTTCTCTTTAAAGAAGAATACCTGCGATTTGGTCTTCGACCGTAAAGAGGTGATTCTACCGGCAGGAATGGAACTTGCGCGGGCCACTCTGTCGCACAGTCAGAAGTTCCTGACAATGGAACTCAGACCTTATCAGGAGAAAGTAAATAAAGATAAGAAAGAAGAGGAAGTAAAGCCGGATAAGAGTTTCGAACTGGAGCTGTGGACTTGGGATGAATATGAAGTTCCTACGTTGCAGACTCGTGGTCGTTATTTCCGTCCTCAATATTCGAAATATATCTATGACATTGCTTCCCGAAAATTGACGGAAGTAGCTCCCGGGCATGCTGATTTGTTGGAGCCGGATCGTGCGGAAGAGATTCATTATGTGCTTTATACGGACGAAACTCCTATCGTATGCAGAAAGACTGGCTTAATGAAATGCCGTTTGACATCTATTCTGTGAATGTACATACGGGAGAAAAGCAATTGGTAGGACGTAGCTACCGGACAAGACCGAGGTGGTCGATGAACGGTAAATGGGCTGTGATGTATGATCCTGTTGCACAGGTATGGAATAAGTTTGACGGAAAAACGGGTGAGGTTACCGATATTTCAACAGCTATTGGGTATCCGATATTCGAGGAAACTTATGACAAACCAAATCCTGCACCTGCTTGTGGTATTGCTGGTTGGACTGCTGATGGTAATAATGTGTTGATTTATGATGCTTATGACTGGTGGAAGATCGATTTGACCGGAGAACGTCAACCGGAATGCATCACTAAGGGGTATGGTCGCAAAAATAAGAGATCTATCCGTAAAATGACCAGCAATATTGATAAGGAAGTTTTCAAACCGGACGAGACGGTTGTAGTCAGCGTATGGGATGAAAATACAATGGATGAAGGTATTTATTCACTTGACATGAAAGGTCGCTTGAAGAAGCTCGCAGAAGGTCCTTATATCTATTCAATTCATCGTTTTTCTGACAATCAGAAGTATTGTATCTGGAATCGTCAGAATATATCAGAATTCCGTGATCTGTGGTGGAGTAAATCGGATTTCTCTGATCCGATTCGTATAACGAATGCTAATCCTCAACAAAGCGAATACAAATGGGGAACTGCAAAGTTAGTGGAATGGACAAACTATGAGAATAAACCCAATAAGGGAATACTTTATCTGCCGGAAGATTATGATCCTCAAAAAGAATATCCCGTACTGGTACAATTCTATGAAACGCATTCAGGTGGATTGAATACTTATCATGCTCCGATGTTGAGCAGCGCAATGGGTGATGTGATGTATTTCGTCAGCAACGGATATATCGTATTCATGCCGGATGTGCATTTCACTATAGGAACACCGGGACAGAGTTGTTATGATGCCGTAGTAAGCGGAACGAAATACTTGATAGAGCAGGGGATAGCGCATCCGGGAAAGATAGGTCTTCAGGGACATAGCTGGTCGGGATTCCAAACTAGTTATCTGGTGACTAAAACCGATCTATTTACTTGTGCTAATATTGGTGCTCCTATCACTGATATGGTGACCGGTTATTTGGGTATTCGTGGTGGAAGCGGTTTACCGCGTTATTTCATGTACGAAGAATGGCAAAGCCGTATGGGAAAGAATTTGTGGGAAGCCAAGGACAAATATCTGGCAAACTCCGCTATCATAGAGGCCGATAAGATACATACGCCGTTACTGATCTGGCATAATGACAAAGATGAGGCTGTGGCTTATGAACAGGGGCGTGCCTTGTATTTGGCTATGCGCCGTTTACAGCGTCCGGCATGGCATCTCAACTACAAAGGTGAAGGACATTTCCTTAGTAATCAGGCTGCACAGAAAGACTGGACTATCCGGATGATGCAATTCTTCGACTATTACCTGAAAGGAACAAAAGAACCGCGTTGGATGAAAGAGGGTATTCATTTGCGAGAACGTGGCATTGACCAAAAATATGATTTACTAGAAAAATAAATTAAAATGAAGAAACTATTAATGACAGTTATGGCTCTGTCTTGCTTTGCATTCAGCAGCTATGGACAGAAGAAGGTGGAGAAACAAATTATAGGTAAATGGTGCAATCCTTATACCTATCAGTCTACCGGTGAACTGAAAGGATTTGAGTTTAAAAAAGGTGGGAAATGCTCTGCCGTCAATATTCCCTCTTTGGATTTGAAGACTTGGAAGATTGATAAAGATGGCTATTTAATCGTTGAAGGGTTTAGCAAAGGAGAAGATGGAAAGGTGGAAGTGTATAAAACACGTGAACGTATAGGTTACATAACACCTGATTCATTGGAATTGGTTGCGCAGGACGGACCTCCACGGTTGGCTTTCCTGTATCTGAATACCAAGTCTATCAAGAAGTTAGTCACTTCGGAAGTGGCTCCCGACAAGAAGTAATAAATCTCTCTCTTAAATAATTTAATGTTAATTAGCATTAGGCTAATGAAAATGCCCTGTCGTAGTGATTACGATAGGGCGTTTTTTCATTTATAGAGGATGATTGAGAAAGTCTGGTATTTAGTGTAGCATTGCCAACGCCTTATTTTCCGCCGCTTCCATAATTTCCCGTTCTCCGGGGCCTTTATCGTTTATACCGCAAAGATGAAGTATCCCGTGAATAATGACACGGTGGAGTTCATTGTCATAAGAAGCGCCGAATTGTTCTGCATTGGTGCGTACCGTATCCAGGCTGATGAAGAGGTCGCCGCTCAGGCGGTTGCCTTCGCAGTAGTCGAAAGTGATGATGTCCGTGTAGTAATCGTGCTGAAGATATTGGCGGTTTACTTCCAGAATTTTTTCATCGGAACAGAAAATATAAGCGATTTCACCGAGTCTTTTTCCATAGGAAGCAGCTACGGCTTTGATCCATTCCGTTGTTTCGCGCTTCTTGATTGCGGGCATTTCGATGCCGTCTGTCTGATAAGTTACAGCCATAATTGAATGTTATGATTTAAAAGAAGAATATATAGCTGATGATGATAGCGGCGATGATACCGGAAAAGTCGGCTATCAGGCCGCAGGTGACGGCGTTGCGGGTTTTCGTGATGCCTACGCTGCCGAAGTAGACGGCAAGGATGTAGAACGTGGTATCCGAGGCGCCGCGTGCCACGCAGCTCATGCGGCCTACAAACGAATCCGGCCCCAGTTCCTTCATTGTATCAATCATCAGTCCGTTGGCCCCGCTGCCGCTTAACGATTTCATCAATGCAGTGGGCAGTGCTCCCACAAACCTTGTGTCGACTCCGCATAGTCCTACTACGTATCCGATACCTCCCACCAGAAAATCCATGGCTCCCGAAGTACGGAATACCGCAATGCCTACCAGAAAAGCAACCAGATAAGGAATAATGCGCACAGCTGTCGTAAACCCTTCCTTGGCTCCTTCCACGAAAGAATCATATACGTTAATCTTCTTTCTGACACCCGTTAAAATAAACAGGATAATGACACTGAACAGAAGAATATTCGCTATCAGGGTAGAGTAAGTGCCCATATCTTCCCGAGAAACACTCAGGAACAGGTAAATCAAACCGGAGAAGAAAAGACAGATGATACCCATTAAAATCAGAATGGGCTTATTGATCAGGTTTATCTTCTGGGCGATACTGACTGCTATGACCCCGACCAGAGTGGAAATGAAGGTACTTAACAGAATAGGAATAAATACATCCGTAGGCTGGGCAGCTCCCATTTGTGCCCGGTAAACCATGATACTGATCGGGATGATGATGAGGCCGGAAGTATTAATCACCAGAAACATAATCATCGGGTTGGAAGCGGTATCTTTTTTCGGATTCAACTCTTGCAATTCTTTCATCGCTTTTAGTCCCATCGGGGTGGCGGCATTGTCCAGCCCCAGCATGTTGGCGGACATATTCATAAAGATAGAGCCTAACACCGGATGTCCTTTAGGTATATCCGGAAACAATCGGCAGAGTACCGGACTCAGGAAACGTGCCAGAGCATTAATCAGTCCGCTGTTCTCTCCGACTTTCATGATACCCAGCCAGAGGGCCAATACTCCCGTAAGTCCCAACGAGATTTCGAAAGCTGTCTTTGACGAATCGAATGTAGAGTTCATGATAGCCGTAAATATCTCCGTATCTCCCAGGAAAATTACTTTTATAAGGGCGATAATAAAGGCGACGACAAAGAATCCTATCCAGATGTAATTTAAAACCATAGTTGATAGCGTGTATATAGATGATGCAAAAGTAGTTATTACGTTTCAAATAAACTAATAACAGGATAAAAGGTTGTCTCCCGACACGTCATAGATGAAGACTTCGTTGCACAGACAGTGCTTCCCCGCTGGCACAACTGTGCCATCGCAGTGGCACGATAGTGCCAACAGGGTGGCATGGCTGTGCCAATACGTTGGCACAAGGTTGGTCCTATATTCTCTTAAATCTTTATAAATAGCCTTCCGATAGCTGCCATTCAGAGCGTGCCCGGAGTTTTTATTCGTTTTTCTTGTACTGAAAATGAATGTAAATCTCTATCTTTGTCTCCTACTTTCAAGAAATAAATGGAACAGGAAGATTTTAACATACGCGAACATCAGCTTACTTCAAGGGAACGGGATTTTGAGAATGCACTCCGGCCGTTGAGTTTTGAGGACTTTAGCGGACAGGATAAGGTGGTGGAAAACCTTCGCATCTTTGTGAAGGCGGCACGCTTGCGTGGCGAAGCACTCGACCATGTCCTGCTGCACGGACCTCCCGGATTGGGAAAAACAACGCTTTCAAATATCATTGCCAACGAGTTGGGAGTCGGCTTTAAGGTAACCTCCGGTCCGGTGCTCGATAAACCGGGAGATTTGGCAGGTGTGCTGACCAGTCTCGAACCGAATGATGTACTCTTTATTGATGAAATTCATCGCTTGTCGCCCGTGGTGGAAGAATATCTTTATTCTGCCATGGAAGACTATCGCATTGATATCATGATTGATAAAGGGCCTTCGGCACGTAGCATCCAGATAGATCTGAATCCTTTCACGCTGGTTGGCGCAACAACACGCAGCGGTCTGCTGACGGCACCGCTCCGTGCACGTTTCGGGATCAATCTGCATCTGGAATACTATGATGATGATATCTTGAGTAACATTATCCGTCGTTCCGCTTCCATATTGGATGTGCCTTGCTCGTTGCGTGCGGCAGGAGAGATTGCTTCCCGCAGCCGTGGGACGCCGCGTATTGCCAATGCCTTGCTCCGCCGGGTGCGCGACTTTGCACAGGTGAAGGGTTCCGGTTCTATTGACACGGAAATAGCCCAGTTTGCACTGGAGGCATTGAATATTGACAAGTACGGTCTGGATGAGATAGACAACAAGATACTTTGTACGATTATAGACAAGTTTAAGGGCGGTCCTGTGGGAATCACTACCATTGCTACGGCTTTGGGGGAAGATGCGGGGACGATTGAGGAAGTTTACGAACCCTTCCTGATAAACAGAAGGATTCATGAAGCGTACTCCTCGCGGACGTGAGGTGACCGAACTTGCCTACAAACATTTGGGAAGAAGCCTTTATAACAGTCAGAAAACATTGTTTAACGACTGATAGTGGGCGGTACCATTTCACCGGAATTGATTAAAGTAAAAAGTCGGTAGTATCTCCATTCTCCTCCTTCGGGAAGGAGGAGTACCCGTAGGGGGAGGTGGTAGGTGAATACATAAAACAATTATCTATGCACGATATAATGAATAAGCCCGAACTAAAATCCGTTCGAAAAGATCTAAGAAATATGAGTACTTCTGCCGAAGCCACTCTCTGGAAGTTAATCAAAGGGCAGCAAATAGATGGACTTAAGTTTCGTCGGCAGCATAGTGTCGGTCCTTATATTTTAGACTTTTATTGCCCGCAATTCCGGCTGGGGATAGAGTTGGACGGTGAAGTACATTCTACTACGGAAGCTATGGATTATGCTGATAATCGTGCACGTTTTCTCGTCAATGAGAAAAATATTTGGGTAATACGTTTTGAGAATAGAGTCGTATTTGAGAATCCTACGCGGATTGTGGAGGAGATTCGGGAGGTTGTGAAAAAAAGGAGAGAAAATCCTACCACCTCCCCCTACGGGTACTCCTCCTTCCCGAAGGAGGAGAATGGAGATACTACCGACTTTTAATCAATTTTGGTGAAGGTAGTATTATAATATCATTAATCTGATAAAATAGAACATGGCTGGACTGAAATCATTAGCAAAAGATACTGCGATTTATGGATTGAGTAGTATTGTCGGTCGATTCCTCAATTATATGCTGGTACCGTTGTACACAGCAGTCTTACCGGCTTCTTCCGGAGGCTATGGAGTAGTATCAAATGTCTATGCATTTACAGCTTTGATGCTCGTGCTGCTCACGTTCGGTATGGAAACGGGTTTCTTCCGCTTTGCCAATAAATCAGGGGAAGATCCGATGAAAGTGTATGCAAACTCTTTGCTTTCAGTAGGCGGGGTATCCATGATTTTCGTCCTTCTCTGTCTACTGTTCCTGCAACCGATCGCCAATCTGCTGGATTATGGCAATCATCCCGAGTTTATAGCGATGATGGCTATGGTGGTGGCTTTGGATTCTTTCCAGTGCATTCCTTTCGCCTACTTACGTTATAAGAAAAGACCGATTAAGTTTGCGGCTATTAAATTGCTTTCCATTATCGGTGGAATTGGCTTGAATCTGTTCTTTCTGTTGCTCTGTCCGTGGCTGAATGTTCATTTTCCGGCAACGGTTTCCTGGTTTTATGATCCGGATTATCTGGTAGGTTATATTTTCATCAGTAATCTGATTATTTCGGCAGTGCAGATGTTCTTCTTTATTCCTGAATTGAGAGGCTTTGCTTATAAGTTGGACAAGGCACTGCTAAAACGAATGGTAGTATATTCTTTCCCGGTGTTGATTCTGGGGCTGGTCGGTATTCTGAATCAGACGGTGGATAAGATGATTTATCCGTTTCTTTTCGAGGATCGTCAGGAAGGACTGGTCCAGTTGGGCATTTATGCGGCTACCAGTAAGATTGCTATGGTAATGGCTATGTTTACGCAGGCTTTCCGTTATGCATACGAACCCTTTGTTTTTGGAAAAAACAGAGAAGGGGACAATCGTAAAATGTATGCGGCTGCAATGAAATATTTCCTCATCTTCTCATTGTTGGCTTTCCTTGCCGTGATGTTCTATTTGGATTTGTTGCGCTATCTGGTGGCAAGAGGATATTGGGAAGGGCTGGGAGTAGTGGCTGTTGTGATGCTTGCAGAAATATGTAAGGGAATCTATTTCAATCTTTCCTTTTGGTATAAACTGACGGATGAAACACGTTGGGGGGCTTATTTCTCACTGATAGGATGTGCCATTATTGTGGTGATGAACATTGTGTTTGTGCCTGTGTATGGTTATATTGCTTCTGCGTGGGCTTCTGTTGCCGGATATGGGGTGATTATGCTGTTGTCCTATTGGATGGGACAGAAGAAGTATCCGATTCAGTATGACTTGAAAAGTCTGGGACTTTATATCCTGCTTGCTGCGGTACTGTATGTGATTGGCGAACAAGTGCCGATTTCTGATCTTGTGCTCCGTCTGGCTTTCCGTACTGTGCTTTTATTGTTGTTTGTAGCATACATCGTCAAGAAAGATTTGCCGTTAAGTCAGCTACCTGTTATTAATCGATTTATAAAGAAGAAATAACTTATGAAGACAGATGAACGTAATAAATTCGCCATAAAGTCCTTTTTAGGCGAATATCTGGATTTGAGAAAGGATAAGGATAATGAACTGGCAACAGTTGATTCTATCCGTAAAGGTGTGGAGTTCAAGGGGGCGAACCTGTGGATTCTTATCTTTGCCATTTTCATGGCGTCACTTGGCTTGAATGTGAACTCTACCGCCGTGATCATCGGTGCCATGTTGATTTCTCCGTTGATGGGGCCTATCATGGGAGTAGGGCTTTCTGTCGGCTTGAACGACTTCGAACTGATGAAACGTTCTTTAAAGAGTTTTCTTATTACGACCGCTTTCAGTGTGACGACGGCGACAATCTTCTTCCTTCTGGCGCCTATTGCCGGTTCGCAGTCAGAGTTGCTGGCCCGCACATCGCCGACAATTTATGACGTATTCATCGCACTTTTCGGTGGTCTGGCAGGTGTGGTGGCTCTTTCTACGAAAGAAAAAGGGAACGTGATTCCGGGTGTCGCTATCGCTACGGCATTGATGCCGCCGCTTTGTACGGCAGGTTACGGGCTGGCTTCCGGTAATCTGATCTATTTTCTGGGAGCCTTTTACCTCTACTTCATAAATTCCGTATTCATTAGCCTCGCAACTTTTATCGGTGTGCGTGTGATGCATTTCCAGCGGAAAGAGTTCGTTGATAAAAACCGTGAAAAGACGGTGCGTAAATATATCATCCTGATTGTGATTCTGACGATGTGCCCGGCTGTTTATCTGACATTCGGCATTATCAAAAGTACTTTCTATGAAGCGGCGGCCAACCGGTTTATCAACGAACAGTTGGGATTCGAGAATACGCAAGTGCTTGATAAAAAGGTCAGCTATGAACATAAGGAAGTCCGTGTTGTCCTGATCGGCTCGGAAGTGCCGGACGCTTCGATCTCCATAGCCCGCAGTAAACTGAAAGAGTATAAACTTGAAGATACCAAGCTGATAGTATTGCAGGGTATGAACAACGAAGCGGTAGATGTTTCTTCTATCCGTGCCATGGTAATGGAAGACTTCTACAAGAACAGCGAACAACGGCTTCAGGAACAGAAAGTCAAAATAACTCAACTGGAGACAACTCTCCAACAATATAAATCGTATGATGAAATGAGTCGTACACTGGTGCCGGAACTGAAGGTGCTTTATCCTTCTATCACTACGCTTTCCATTGCTCACTCGCTCGAAGTACGGGTAGATTCGATGAAAACGGATACGGTGACGCTGGCTGTCATGAAGTTTGCCAAACATCCGACGAATACGGAGAAAGAGAAAATCAGCGAGTGGCTGAAAGCCCGGGTAGGGGCGAAAAAAAGTTGAGGTTGATTACCGAATAAAGAATCTAAAAATAATAGCATGAAATTCAGACTGACCGCAGTTATTGTCCTTGCTCTTTGCTTGTCGAATGCTTTTGCCGATGAGGGAATGTGGCTATTGGGAAATCTTAAGAAGAATAAGCAAACAGACCGGGTAATGAGAGAACTCGGTTTGCAGATGCCTGTAAATAAACTGTATAATCCGAAGAAACCGGCTTTGGCAAATGCCGTTGTCAGTTTCGGCGGTTTCTGTTCGGGAGTGGTCGTATCGGAAGACGGACTGGTGTTCACCAATCATCATTGCGGTTTCAGTAGTATCCAGCAACATTCTTCGGTAGAACATGATTATCTGAAAGACGGTTTTGTGGCCCGTAGCCTCGAAGAAGAACTGCCGAATCCCGAGTTATATGTCCGTTTCCTGCTTCGTACGGAAAATGTGACCAAGCGGGTATTGTCTGCCGCCAAACACGCCAAGACGGAATCCGAGCGGCGGGTGGCAGTCGATTCTGTGATGAATGTAATCGGGATGGAAGTATCGGAAAAGGACTCCACGTTGACGGGTATTGTTGACGCCTACTATGCGGGAAATGAGTTCTGGCTGTCTGTTTACCGCGACTATAACGATGTCCGGCTGGTATTTGCACCGCCTTCCTCGGTAGGCAAGTTCGGTTGGGATACGGACAATTGGGTGTGGCCGCGTCATACGGGCGATTTCTGCGTATTTCGCATCTATGCGAACACTCAGAACGGTCCGGCGGATTATTCTCCGGACAATGTGCCCTATCATCCCGAATACGTAGCTCCTGTCTCTTTGGAAGGATATAAGGAAGGCTCTTTCTGTATGACTCTCGGCTATCCGGGCAGTACGGAGCGTTATCTCTCTTCGTATGGGATCGAAGAGATGATGAACGGCATCAATCAGGCTATGATCGACGTGCGTGGGGTGAAACAGGCTATTTGGAAGCGGGAAATGGACCGTCGTCCGGACATCCGTATCAAGTATGCTTCTAAATACGATGAAAGCTCTAATTACTGGAAAAATAGCATAGGAATGAATAAAGCCATCCGGCACCTGAAAGTGCTGGAAAAGAAACGTGCTGCCGAGGCTGCACTGCGCGAATGGATTCAGGCGCATCCCGAAGAAAGGGAGAAACTTATTCGTTTATTCTCTTCCCTGGAGCTGAATTATGGCAATCGTCGTGAGATAAACCGTGCCTTGGCTTATTTCGGTGAAGCATTTATCAATGGTCCTGAATTGGTTCAGCTTGCGCTTGAAATTCTGAACTTCGACTTTGAGGCGGAAGAAAAGCAAGTGGTAAGCCGTATGAAGAAGCTGTTGGAAAAGTATGACAACCTGGATACTGCCATTGACAAGGAAGTCTTTGCCGCCATGCTGAAAGAGTATCAAACGAAAGTGGACAAGAAGTATCTTCCCGCTATGTACGATAAGATCGACACGCTCTATAACGGGAATATCCAAGCCTATGTAGACTCCTTGTATGCAACATCCAATATAACCTCGCCTAAAGGTTTGAAACGCTTCCTGGAACGGGATACGACGTATAATCTGATTGAAGACCCTGCCGTATCTTTGAGTCTTGACCTGATTGTGAAATATTATGAGATGAACCAGGGTATTTCCGAAGCTTCCGAGCAGATCGAACAGGGAGAGCGCTTATTCAATGATGCCATGCGCCGTATGTATGCCGACCGCAATTTCTATCCCGACGCCAATTCGACCATGCGGCTCAGTTTCGGGACGGTCAGTGGTTATTCTCCTTTCGACGGGGCTACTTACGGCTATTATACAACAGTGAAAGGTATCTTTGAGAAGGTAAAAGAGCATGCCGGAGACATTGACTTTGCCGTGCAGCCGGAACTCTTGTCTTTATTATCTTCCCGCGACTTCGGCAGGTATGCCAACGAACAGGGAGATATGAATGTCTGCTTTATCTCCAACAATGATATAACAGGAGGAAACTCCGGCAGTGCCATGTTCAACGGTAAGGGAGAGTTGCTCGGTCTGGCTTTTGACGGCAATTGGGAAGCGATGAGCAGTGATATTGTATTTGAACCCGATTTACAACGATGTATCGGTGTGGATGTGCGTTATATGCTCTTTATTATCGAGAAATACGGGAAAGCGGGAAATCTGATAAAAGAATTAAAAATAAGGTGAGTTTGATATAACTTCATTCTCATGCTTCTCCTTCCTTTCCAAAGGAAGGGAAGCATAATCATTAAGTTTATATTGAACTCACCTTATAAAAGGTTATATAAACGTTTTTGGTACAACTTTTTTAAAGAAGTAACCATTCCCTCAAAAGGGGAATTCTATGGTTTTTGCTTTGAAAGTTTTTATTTCTTTGGTTTTCTGCGTGCCCACCCTTCTTCACTGAAGTCTGGTTCTTTGTCTTTAAAGAATTCCTGCCAGTCGTCTTTCTTTTTTGGACCGCGAGCATCCGAATAGCCTCGTTCTGCACGACTCGGTTTTTCTTTTTTGCCGGATTTTGGACCTTTGGTAGAAGCATCTTTTGTTTTTCTATCTTTATTGTCGTAGCGTGGAGTACGATCTTCTCCTTTGCCGAATCGTTTTCCGCCTTTGCGTTCACTTGAACCGTTTTCATGTCCTTTTCCGCCTTCTTCACTAGATACTTCTACTACGACTTTCCGTCCGTTCCATTTCGCACGGCTTAGAGCTTTTACGACATTGATAGCCTCTTTTTCGGGAACTTCAAAGAAAGAGAAGTTCTGCATTAAGTCGATACGTCCTAATTCAATGCGTCCACGTGTATTGCTATTCAGCAAGCCGATGAGGTCACTGGGGAAGAAACTGTCCGTTTTGCCCAAGTTAATGAATAAACGGTTGAAGCCCGGAGCAGCTTTCCGGCTTCTTTTTTCGAAACCACCTTCTTTTCGGTCACCTCTTCCGGTACGTTCGCCACGGCTATCGGTCGGTACTTCTATCTCTGCGCGGTTGCGGTAATATTCGGCAAAGCGGTTAAATTCGTGAGAAACCATTCGTTTAATCAAGTCTTCCTTACTTAACCATTCTAGTTTACGGTAAATATCGGGCATGAATTCAGAAATCTCCTCTTCGTTTACTTTTACTTTCTCGAGGTCGTCAATTACTTTAAGTAACTGTTTCTGGCAAATTCCTGCTGCAGTCGGCATTTCTCCGGGAATAAACTTCTTGCCGATAATACGTTCAATCTCACGCATTTTCCCTTTCTCACGCAGGTTGATAATGGCGATAGAAGTACCTGTCTTGCCGGCACGTCCTGTACGTCCGCTACGGTGAGTATAGCTTTCCGTATCATCCGGCAATCCGTAATTGATGACGTGTGTCAGGTCGTCCACGTCCAGCCCGCGGGCAGCTACGTCCGTAGCAACGAGCAGTTGCAGGTTACGTATGCGGAATTTCTGCATCACGGCGTCACGCTGCGCCTGGCTCAGTTCACCGTGCAAAGAGTCGGCATTGTAACCTTCCTGCATCAGTTTGTCAGCAATTTCCTGAGTTTCCTTACGTGTGCGGCAGAAAATGATACCGTAAATTTGCGGATAATAGTCTACGATACGCTTCAGTGCTTCATACTTATCTTTAGCATGAACGGTATAGGCAACGTGCTTTACGTTGCTGGTACTTTCATTCTTGCGGCCGATAGTGATTTCTTTAGCGTTGCGCAGATAGTTCTTTGAGATGCGCGCAATTTCCGGGCTCATTGTTGCAGAGAAAAGCAACGTATTACGTTCTTGGGGAACATCGGCAAGAATAGCATTGATACTATCCGTAAATCCCATATTCAGCATTTCGTCCGCTTCGTCCATTACCACGTTGCGAATAGTGGACAAGGATACGGTCTTGCGCTCCATTAAGTCCAATAAACGTCCGGGAGTGGCCACGATGATATGTACACCGCGTTTCAGGCTGCGTATCTGACTGTCAATAGAAGAACCACCGTATACCGGGAGTACTTTCAGCCCGTCAATGTATTTGGAATAATCGTTCAAATCTCCTGCTATCTGGAGACAAAGCTCACGAGTAGGGCAGAGGATAAGCGATTGTGGAATTCTGTTCTTTACGTCAATCTGTTGGAGCAAGGGCAGGCCGAATGCGGCTGTTTTACCTGTTCCTGTCTGTGCAAGAGCTACTACATCATTATTTTCTCCTAAAAGGTACGGAATCACTTCCTCTTGTACCGGCATGGGATTCTCGTATCCCATTTCTTCAATTGCTCTACGTATCTCCGGAGAAACGCCAAGCTCTTCAAATGTCTTCATTAAATCTCTGTATATCTTTTATTTCGGGTGCAAAGATAGTCAATATAGTTGAATCAACTATCATTTATCAGTTAATAAAATATTGTACCGCTATTCTATTTCGCGGGTATTATTTATAGCTTTCCGCAAATTCTACGGATACGGAGTTGCTGAAACTCCGGCAGACTTCTGCGGCAAAGTCTTTTCCGCACTGGATAACCTTATCCCAGGTTGCTTCGTTCAGGTTGTTCAAATCACGATATCTGACGTCGTATTTAAGTAATCCGTAGATCAGCCCGGCATTGAAGTTGTCACCTGCTCCAATGGTACTGACAGCTTCCAATGGTTCTATCGGATAATCTTTATTAACTAAATTTGTACGGAGTGATACTTTTCTCCTCCCGCAGTACAGATAAACCGAGGACAGTAAAATTTGATTTTATCCTTGTATATCTTGTCCGCGTCCTGCATGCCGTACATATAGAAAAAGTCCTCCAATGAGCCTCGTACAATATCCGCATATTCCAAATTCTCGATAATGGTGGGAGCGAGTTTCATCGCTTCGTTTTTGTGTGAAGAACGGAAGTTGGGGTCATAGTAGATAATAGCTTTTTTCTCGCGCGCCTGGTCGAGCAGTTCGAGAATCTTTTCCCGCAATACCGGATTCAAGGCGTAGTAGGAGCCTATCATGACAATGTCGTCTTCTTCCAGTTTGGGGAACAGGACATCGAGACGTTGTTTGGGGTAATCCTTGTAGAAGATATATTCGGCATCACTTTGCTCATTGAGAAAAGCCAGAGATACCGGTGATTTCCCGTCAGGGAATACATTCACATGGTCGGTCGGGATATTGTTGTCACGCATGAATTGCAGGATAATGTTTCCCACGCGGTCGTTACCGGTTTCGCTGATGAAACCGACGTTTGCTCCCATCCGGCCTAAGGATACGATGCCGTTGAATACAGAGCCTCCCGGTACGGCTGCGGAAGGCTGGTCACCTCGAAAGATGATATCGAGGATTGTTTCTCCGATACCGATTACTTTTCGCATAGTGATCTTGATTTTTCTCCCAGATAACCACCGTGATGGCGTTTTGAATATTCGGCGATCGTAAATCCGGTTTCCTTCATGGTTTGTACTACCAGAATATCACCGATCACTGTCATGGCAGTGGTAGAGGTAGTAGGAGTCATACCCAGCGTACAAACTTCGGCAGGTTTACCGGTACTCAGGCAAACATCCGATTCGTGCGCCAACGGACTATCTGGATTTCCGGTGATAACGATAAACTTCAGTTCCGGGTCCAGATTATGTGCCAGTCGGGTCAGTTCCACGATTTCGCGTGTTTTGCCGGAGTTGGAGATAAGCAGGAGCAAATCATTTTCTGCAGGATACCCAAGTCACCATGTTGTGCTTCGCTAGGGTGCAGAAATACAGAGGGAATACCCGTAGAACAGAAAGTGGTAGCAATGTTCATGGCAATCTGTCCGGCTTTTCCCATGCCGGAAGTTACTAATTTCCCTTTTTTCTGATGTATCTGTTCTACAATCAGTTGTACTGCTTTCTCGTAAGCGTCTGTTACAGGGATATTGAGCACTGCTTGTGCCTCTTGTTGCAAGAGTTGTTTGATGGAGTCTATCATATAATCAGTTTATTTTTTCTTTTAATTCGTTCAATTTGTTTGCTACTTCGTAGTAGGTTGAGAATGGTTGCCGGGCAAAGCCTTTTTCTTCCAAGGTTTTGAGTGCTTTCAGCAGCTCGTTGTAGAAACCATATTCGTTATAGAAGATAACTTTCTTGTGGTGGTAGCCAATAGAAGCGGCAGCTATAACGTGGAAAACTTCGTCGAGTGTGCCTACGCCTCCAGGCAGTGCCACCAATACATCCGACTTTTCCGTCATTATATCTTTGCGGTCGCTCAGGTTGCGGGTATGAATCACCTCGTCCAGTAGAGAGCTTACTCTACCATTTTCTTCCAGTTTGGTCGGGACTACTCCAATGACCTTACCCCCGTTTTCTTTTACGGTGCGTGCTACGCATTCCATAAGTCCGAGGTTGGCTCCTCCGTAAATCAACGTTTTGCCTGTCTGTCCTATCCATTCGCCTATTCGGCGAGCACTTTCGAAGTACATTTTGTCAATGTTTTCGGAGGCGGAACAGAATATTCCTATCTTTTCCATATACGTTGTAACTGTTATAGTCCACAAATATCTGCAATTTTCTATAAACAGCAATAAGTTTTATTGTATTTTTGTGGCATTAATTCAATAAGGAAGTATAAAACAATGCAAGGTAACGAATATACATTGCCAAATGGCTTACGTATTATCCATGAACCAACCCTCTCAAAAGTAGCTTATTGTGGTTTTGCGATTGATGCCGGAACCCGTGATGAGGCGGAGAATGAGCAGGGAATGGCCCATTTTGTAGAACATCTGATTTTTAAGGGAACGGAGAAGCGGAAAGCCTGGCATATTCTCAACCGAATGGAGAATGTAGGCGGTGACCTCAATGCTTATACGAATAAAGAAGAAACGGTTGTCTATGCCGCCTTCCTGACAGAACATCTGGAACGTGCGCTTGAGTTGCTGGGGGATATTGTATTTCATTCAACCTTCCCGCAGCATGAAATAGAAAAGGAGACGGAAGTGATCATTGACGAAATCCAGTCTTATGAGGATAATCCTTCGGAGTTGATCTTCGATGATTTTGAAGATATGATTTTCCGTAATCATCCATTGGGAAGAAACATTCTTGGTAAACCGGAACTTCTGCGGAGTTTTCGCACGGAGGATGTTCTATCGTTTACCCGCCGGTTTTACCAACCGGGAAATATGGTGTTTTTCGTTCAAGGACAATATGATTTCAAGAAAATTATCCGTCTGGCAGAAAAATATATGTCGGATATTCCTGCAGTGGAAATTGAGAACCGCCGTACGCCTCCGCCTCTTTATATTCCTGAACATTTAACGGTAACTAAAGACACACATCAGGCACATGTAATGATTGGTAGCCGTGGCTATAATGCGTATGACGACAAACGTACTGCACTCTATCTGCTGAATAATGTCCTTGGCGGTCCCGGAATGAACAGTAAACTGAATGTGTCCCTTCGCGAACGCAGAGGACTGGTCTATAATGTCGAATCCAATCTGACTTCTTATACCGATACAGGAGCTTTCTGCATCTATTTCGGTACGGATATCGAAGATATGGACACCTGTCTGAAACTGACCTATAAGGAACTGAAGCGGATGCGTGATGTAAAGATGACTTCCTCCCAATTGGCAGCAGCGAAAAAGCAGTTGATCGGGCAAATCGGAGTGGCATCTGATAACTTTGAGAATAATGCGTTAGGGATGGCGAAAACATACCTTCATTATCATAAGTATGAATCATCCGAGCTTGTTTTTAAGCGTATAGAAGCGTTAACAGCAGAGACGTTGTTGGAAGTTGCCAATGAGATGTTTGCTGAGGAATATTTGTCAACGCTGATTTACAGGTAGTATTGTGAGATTGCTATGCAGTAAAAGATAGTGGTATACGGATTAAACCATTTGGATCCATCCCCTATATTAACTCTATACCGTTATACTAGAGGATAATACAGGAGGATGGTAATTGGTTATTTAATCACAACATTTTTATTGTTTATATACAAATTTTCATGCCTTGCTAAGTTATAAAGGTTGGTTTCTGGACCATTTGATAACCCTGTTTTAGTATTCCACTTTGTAATCTTTGTGTAGATGTCCTCCTTTCCAAGCTTTTTGCTAGTCCAATCTGCGTATGCATCTGTCCAAAACGGATCATCAGCGGGAAGACCGAGAGGTAGAAAACTTAAGGTTGCCATATAAAGGCTGCCAGTGGAGGTATAACCATCAGCACATTCTGGCTGATGACCGTTGAAGCCAAGCACTAACCAACCATCCTTATCGAAGTTCTGATTTCCCTCATACATATTTCGGTGTACGGCAGTCAGGGCGCAACGTACTTGGGCGGGAGAAACGTGTGAGGGCAATTTTTTGCGTAGAGCTACGTCTGCTAACGATTGGAATGCAGCGGTACGATAAGTAACCGAACGTCCGAAAGCGGGATATGTGCCATCGGGAGCTATCATACGTTCACAAAATTCAGAGTGGCGTATCATGCGGTTCATAGCTTCGTCTAGCTCCTTCTGACTTGCCCAACGTTTAGGTAAAAGATTTTCCAGCATAGCTACCATCATAGAATGCATCACGTAGGCGTTATAATTATCCATACTGAATGATGGACCATCACTATACCAGCCATCGCCTACATACCATTCTTTTACCTTGTTTTTACTTACACGAATACGGAACTGGTCGTATTGTACACCTTTTCCCAACAGAAATGATTCTGTTAGTCCGGTGAAGAGTAACCAGTTGTTGTAAGCACCAGTACGATCACGTAAGGATTGGAAGGATTTAATATAGCGTTCTTTTGTAACTTCATCCAATGGTTCCCATAAAGCTTTGGGGGCGCGGAGGAAGGCATGTACCAGATAGGCGGCATCTACGATAGGTTGAGCGTGTTTGGTGAAGTTCAGTAAGTCGGGTGATGCAGGATCTACTGCATTTTTTAATCCTTTCAGTACTTCTTCACGCATCTGCTTGCGTAGTTTGCCTTCTTCTGTATCATCATCGGGGAGTGCTAGCCAAGGGGCAACCCCGGCGAGTGTGCGGCCTACAGCTTCCAGATGTGTCATGTCTTTGTAGCCTGCTGTTTCACCGCTACGGGTCTCAATGGGCATATTCTGGTGTAGTGTTCCTTCTGCGAGGTTATGGATGACAGGATATGATATTTTCCAAAGTAGCTTTACCCATATGGCGCGATCTTGGGTGCCAGTGGTTTGAATTTCCGTCATGGGAATATTCTTCTTTCCTTTTTTCTTGTCTTTGGCTTGTACTCCTATTGGCAGTAGTATTATAGCCGTTAGTAAACAGATTAGATAATTCTTTCTTTTCATGTTTTTTCCTTTTATTTATAGTGGACTTTTTCCGTCCAGCATTCGGTTATAACGATGTAAAGCTTCGATGAAATAGTAGTCGGCATACGTTAGCGGCACATCTATTTCTGAATTGTGAGGTACGGCACCTACACTATGCATCAGTATAAAGTTTGCATTCTTACCTAGCTCGGCGCGGTAGTTGGTACTACCTAGTGCATGTAGAATCTGTTTGGCACTTTCCAGATATTTCTTGCTTTTGCTACCTTTGCTATAAGTACTCAGTTCCAGTAATGCCGAAGCTACGCAGGCTGCGGCGGAAGCGTCGCGGTAGTTATTTACCATTTTGCAGGCGTTGGAACGGATACCGGGTGTGTAACCTTCTTGAAAGGCGTTAAAGTCCCACCAGGCAACCTTGTCGGAAGGAAGGTTGGGATGATCAAGGTAGAAGTCTGCCATCTTTTCTGCAGTTTTCAAGAAGCGTTTGTCTTTCGTCTCACGGTAACACATGGTAAATCCATAGATTCCCCAAGCTTGTCCACGTGACCAGGCTGAATTATCTGAATATCCCTGAGAAGTCTCTCCTTTGATGGGCTTGCCTGTTTTTTTATCATAATATATGATGTGGAAGCAACTGTAGTCCTTACGTACTTGATGGTGCATTACTTGTTCTGCATGTGAAATAGCCACTTTACGAAAACTTTCATCACCCGTCACTTTGGAGGCATGGAATAATAGTTCTAGATTCATCATATTGTCGATGATAACAGGAAAATCATATACTTTGTCACCGTGCCAACTGCGAAATCCATTCCATGATTGAATGACTTTTGCTTGAGGGCGGAAACGTGTACAGAGTGAACGTGCCGATTCTACTAATATGTCCTCATATTCGTCTTTTGGTGCGAAGCGATTGGCATTACCATAGCTGCAATACATCATGAATCCAATATCATGATTGTCTGTGAAGGTCTTTGCGGGTTCCATTTGATGTGTATAAACTAAGGCAGAGTCTTGCAAAGCTTTGTCGCCTGTGTAGTTTGATAGATACCATAATGTACCAGGGAAAAAGCCTGCTGTCCAAAGGTAAATACTTCCTTTGCTGGGAGTACCGTCTTTGCGCATACTGTGTGGCATGATAGCTTTTCCATTTTTTCCTTGTGCAGGGGTTTGCATCATCAAACTATATTGTTTGGTGGCGAATTCCATATTCTCTTTGATAAATGCTTTTTCTGCTTAGGGCGTTTGAGCTTGTGCGGCAGTTAGTGAATATGCCAATGCAGTAAGTACAATCCATCTTTGGGGGATTGCCGGATTCTTCTTTATAAATTTAATCATGTTATTAGATATTATATGTTAGATGTTTTTATGCTGCAAAGTTATTCCTATATAAAATAGGTAGGGGGATATTCCGTCCATTCGAAGGGGAGTTTGTGTTTTCACTTTTGTTTTTAACGTTTTGTCCGGTAAGAAGCTTTTTTAGGAAAGAAATCGTTAATCCTCTCTCTGTTGTGTTAAAATAGATTTTTTTCATGGAGAAGACAAATTCAGTACCTGAAATAGATGAAATATCCTCTTTATTTGAATGGAATTATTCACTTTTGTGCTGGTAAATAATTAACCCTTTATCTAAAATAAAACTTTTATTATGAAAACAAAAAACTCTTTATTATTATGAAAAAAAGAAAAGTGGCATAATTCTTAGTGCGCTTCCTTTGTTGACTTTAGGTCTTTGTTTCATTTCGAATTCTTCATTCGCAAATGGAGTAAATGGAAATGAGGTGATTTTAGTTAATTCTATGGGAGCACAACAAAAAAACGGGCGAAATCCGAGGTGTTGTTTTGGATGGAAAAACGAGTGAACCAGTTATTGGTGCAGCTGTCAAAGTAAAGGGAACTACTGTTGGTACTACTACTAATCTTGATGGTGAATTTATTTTGAAAGCATCAAAAGGAGATGTGCTTATCATTTCTTATTTGGGGTATGAGAGCAAAAGAAATCAGTATAAGTCATTTGAAGACTTATACAGTTGAGTTGAGTGAAGCTACTGAATCATTGGATGAAGTGGTTGTGACTGCTTTTGGCGTAGGACAAAAGAAAGAAAGTTTGGTTGGTGCTGTGACACAGGTGAGACCTGCTGAATTAAAGGTACCTTCTTCTAGTTTGTCTACTTCATTTGCCGGACGTCTTTCGGGTGTCATTGCTGTACAACGTAGTGGTGAACCGGGTGCCGATGGGGCCAGTTTCTGGATTCGCGGTAAATCTACCTTTAGTGGCGCAACTGGTGCACTTATTATTTTGGATGGTGTGGAAATCAGCAGTACTGAATTGAATTCACTCGATGCTGAAGCTATCGAGAGTTTCTCTATCTTGAAAGATGCTACTGCTACTGCGCTATATGGTACACGCGGCGCCAATGGTGTAATGATTATTACTACCAAAAGTGGTAAAGATCTCGACAAGCCTATTATTAACTTTCGCTTAGAGGGAGCCTTGACCTCGCTAACCAAAGTTCCTGAAATGGCTGATGGTGTAACCTATATGGAAGCTTATAATGAAGGAGCCGCTCGCCCCACTTCGGCTGCTACTCCCTATAGTAGGGAAAAGATAGAAGGAACACGTGCCGGACTCAATCCCTATCTTTATCCTAATGTAGATTGGTATGATGAGATGTTCAAAAAAAATGCTTTTGCCCAGCGTGCCAACTTCAATATTCGTGGAGGTAACAAAAAAATGGACTACTTTATGAGTGTGGGTGTGAAACACAGCGATGGTAACTTGAACTCGTTGAGCGAGAAATATGGTTTCAGCTATAATAATAACATCAATGTAACCAACTACGATTTTATTAATAACTTGAATGTACAAGCGACTCCTACTACTAAACTGTCATTGGGTTTGAATGCCTCTATTAAAGATTGGAAAGGACCGAATGCTAGTACAAGTTCTTTATTTGCATCTACTATGGAACACAATCCTGTAGACTATCCTGTTTCTTTTCCTGCTGGTTATGGATATGATACCGAAGATATTATGTGGGGGGATAAAAGTGGGGGCCCATTTGCTACCGGTGGATATATGAATCCTGTAGCTGACTACGTGACCGGATACAAAACAAACCATACCAGTATTATTACTGCCAATTTTAAGTTGCAGCAGGATTTGGGTATGTTTATAAAAGGATTGGCATTCAATGGATTATTCTCTTACAAAAACCATTCAAGCAGTAATGCCACTCGTGTGAGTGACTATAATGCTTTTGAGGTCGCTTCTCAAAATGACGAAACCGGTGAATATACTCTTCGTAGAACGGGCAATGAACGTGGTACTGCTATTAAAACCTCGGGCTCGCATAGCGGTAACCGTAAACTCTATCTGCAAGCTACTTTAGACTATAAACATACCTTTGGCGGTGTACACGATGTGAATGCCATGTTTTTGTTTAATCGTCAGCAGTACAATACAAATAATGTGACTGACCTTTTTTCCTCACTGCCTGAGCGCAAACAGGGTATTGCCGGACGTGTGTCGTATGCTTACGATGGTCGCTATATGGCTGAAGCTAACTTTGGTTACAATGGTTCGGAAAACTTTGCATCAGGTAACCGCTATGGTTTCTTCCCATCTATCGCTGTAGGATATAACATATCAAATGAGAAATTTTGGGATAATATTCGTCCTGTGATTTCCAACTTAAAACTGCGTGGATCGTGGGGATTGGTAGGTAATGATAATACCGGAGCCGGACGATTTACTTATCTTGAAGATATTGATTTGGGTGGTAGTCCTGGATACACTACAGGTGTCGGTGGAAACAGGGTAACTTACAAGGGACCTAAATGGTCTCGTTTCTTTAATCCAAATTTGGGATGGGAAATAGGAGAAAAGATAAATGTAGGTATTGATCTTCAACTTTATAATAGTTTTAATCTGACAGTCGAAGCATTCAAAGAGACTCGTAGAGACATCTTCTTGAGTCGAGGTAGTACAATCCCCGATTTCTTGGGTTTGAGCGGAGCAACGGTATATGCTAACTTAGGTAAGATGAAAAATATAGGTATGGATTTGTCGATAGATTATAACAAACAGGTGAACAAAGATCTTTTTCTCTCTTTCAAGGGAACATTCACCTATGCGCACAATACCATTTTGGAACGAGATGAGCCTCCTTTCCAAGAATATCCTAACTTGTCATCGGTAGGGCATTCATTAGGGCAATATTTGCTCTATATTGACAACGGATTATTCCCCGATGAAAAGACCATCCATAATAACCCCGATCAAAAAGCTTTGGGATACACTCCACAACCTGGGGATATTTGGTATCATAATCTTCCTAACTACCGTGGTGAATATGATAATGTGATTGATGGCAATGACCGACGTTATGTGGGCAATCCGCAAGACCCGGAAATAGTATATGGTTTTGGTCCTTCTATCAAATTCAAGAAATGGGATTTCTCTTTCTTCTTTCAAGGAGTAGCTAAGACTTCAATTTTGATGAGTGGTATCCATCCTTTTGGTGAGGCACGTATCCGCGGCTTGTTTAAATACATAGCCGATGACCACTGGACTACTGAAAACCAAAATATTGATGCCAAATATCCGCGTTTGACATTGGAAAACAATGGCAATAATACACAAAACTCAACCTATTGGTTACGTAATGGTTCGTTTTTGAAACTGAAAAATGCCGAAGTGGGTTATACTTTCAAAGGCTGGCGCTTCTACTTAAGCGGACAGAATCTGTTGACATTTTCCCCTTTCGATTATTGGGATCCTGAAATGGGGAGCGGTAGTGGTATGAAGTACCCCACTCAACGTATCATCAATTTTGGTATTCAAGTAACCTTTAATAATAAATAAGAATTCTATATGAAAAAGATAGCAAAATTTTTAATCGTATTGGGAATGATGGGGCAACTTAGTTCTTGCGATTATCTAGACATTGTCCCCGATGAACGTGCACAAGAATCGGATACTTGGAAGACGGAAGGTGCGGTAAGAGGATATCTCTATTCTTGTTATGGCTATTTACCGGCTAACAGAACTTTCGGTAACAGTTATTGGCTTGCGGAAGAACTCACAGCTGTTACCAAAGAATTGTTTACCACTTTCAAATACGGTTATTATAGTCCTGTCAGTTTGGGATTTACTAGTAATACATGGTCTACTATTTGGAATGGTATTCATCAATGCTACATGTTCCAAGAAAGCTTGAAACAAGTGTCCAACGAATATGTAACAGACGAAATGAAAAAACAATATTTGGCAGAGTCTAATTTTTTGATAGCTTATTATCATTTCTTGTCTATGCGTTCGTATGGTCCGACCATGATTATTCGCAGTGTTATAGATTTAGAAACACCCATTAGTGGTTTTCCCGAACGTAGTAGTATAGACGAAGTAGTGGCCTTTATTAACGAAAAATTGGATGAAGCAATGTCTGAAGGCGGACTACCTACTACATGGAGTGGAAAAGATTATGGTCGTGCCACACGTCTTGCAGCATTAGCATTGAAATCCAGAGTTTACCTCTATGCTGCTTCACCGCTCTATAATGGAAACACAGAAATGTATGCCGATTTCCGTAGTCCGTTAGATGGACGTCAGTTAATAGCTCAAGAGAAAAGTCAAGCAAAATGGGAAATAAGTGCTACCCAAACAAAGTATGCAATTGATGAAGTGGAAAAAGCTAAATTCCATCTCTATCACGATGCGGATGCCGGTGAACCAAGTGATGCTAAACCGGGACTTCCCAATAAAGCACAACGAAGATTGAGATATACCAATATCGACAATCAGACAGGGAATAATCCGGAAATTATTTGGGCTGACACACGTAATGATGACTATTATGGAATACAGCGTCGCTGTCCGCCTCGTCAGACGCTCGGTGGTAAGTTTGCTGGTATCAGTATGACTAACTGTCCTACTTTGCAAACCATTGAAGCATTTTACACTAAAAACGGGCTTCCAATAAATAAGGATAAAACGTTCGACTATGACGAACGTTATGAATATATTAGTGCTCCGGAAAATTGTGATGGAAACAATTATGAGGATCTTGTGAAATATGCTAATTTTACTCCTAGTAGTGATAAGGTAATGCGTCTTTGCACCGATCGTGAGCCCCGATTTTATGCGTGGACTACCTATCATAATGGATATTTTGAATTTGGTAAATATAACAATGAAGAAATTAGTGCTGATCCGGCTAAGCGTGCTATCAGAATCCATTTGTTGAGAGATGATCCTCATGGTCGTGGTAATCGTACCGATCAGGAGTATTCTATTTCTGGATTTGGAAATAAAAAGGGTGTTGTACCGTCCGCTGAATGGAATGTAATAGAATATCCATTTCCGTTATTCCGTCTTGCAGAGCTTTATTTAAACTATGCTGAAGCTTTAGTTGAGTTGGATCGTTTATCCGAAGCTAAAGTATATTTGGATAAAGTACGCGAACGTGCCGGTATTCCTAGTGTAGATGAGGCTTGGGATAAGTATTCTACTAATCCTGGTTACCAAAACACTCAAGAGGGGATGCGAGAGATTGTACGTGCAGAACGTATGAACGAGTTATATTTAGAAGGTCATAAATTCTTCGATATTCGTCGTTGGAAAATAGCAGAGCAACATTGTGGAATGCCCGATCGCGGACTGAATACTAATGCTACTAAGGTGGAAGATTTTACTCCGATGGATCTTCCATTACCGCGAAATTTCCATAAGGGACAATATCTAATGCCAATTCCTTATCAGGAAATTAACAAATGCCCGCATATTGTGCAAAACCCTTACTATAATTAAAGAAAAAGCTTTCTCTCTCATGTCTATTAGGGATGAGGGGGAAGGCAAATAAAGTATCTAATACAGAAAGAAAATATACTATGAAGAGTAATTTATTAAAAAAAATAGCTGGTTGGGTTATAATGGTGTTCTTTGGGATGACTATATTAACTGGCTGTGACGATTATAATTTTGATATACCGCTCACTCCGTTTTTGCTCTTAGACAGCTACAATGTGAACTTTGACCAAAACAGTGGAGAACGGATACTGGAGGTTCGTTGTAACGAAGAATGGACTGTAGAATTGAGCAAAGAACTACAAGGCTGGTGTAGTGTGACTCGTAATGAAGATGACAATTTGATTGTAAGTGTTATTTTGAGTGAAGACAAATATGTGCGTAGAGGTGAATTCTATGTAAAGGCATTTTCTCAAACAGATACTGTACGTGTAGCGCAGTTAGGTTACCAACAAGCTATTTTGGTATCTCCTCAGAACATGAATATCGATGCTGCCGGAGATAAAGTATTGGTGGAAGTAACTTCGAATGTAGACTATATTATTACCCTCCCCGATTGGATAATAAAAGAGACTCAACCTGATACCCGTGCTCCGCAGGAAACTGTTACCAAACAATACCTCTTTAAAATAGAGAGTAACAAGGGAGCAAAACGTATGGGTGAAATTGTGTTTGCCGATAGTGATGAAATGTCCGACTTGGAGCCAACCGTTATTAATGTGGTGCAAAAAGGACTGGATGTTTACGAACCTGTTGCACCTGAAGAGGGCAACGATATTCAACTGTTTCCCAACAGTGCGGAAGGTGATGGTGGTGTGCCCGGTGGAAATTATGATGCAACTTTCGATAATGATTTGACTACCGAATGGCAAGCGAATTGGAAAGCTCCAATAGGATTGGTATATCCTCAGTATATTGAATATACTTTTGATGAACCGGTAGATTTGGACTACATCATTTATCATTGTACCTATTCTGCTAATCGTTTTAAAGATGTGAAGATTGAAGTGTTGACCGATGTTAATAAAACACGTAGTGCAGAATATGTGAAAGTATACGAAGGGACATTTGATAACGCCAACTCTACACGTGCAGACTTCAATGCTTCCCAAAGCAATGTGACAAAGGTAAAATTTACTATCAGTACTTGCTATAATATGAGCAAACCATTGCGGTGTCAAGAAATGCAGTTCTTCCAAAAAGATCCCAATGCTTTCAAATATGATGAACTGTTTACTGATATCGCTTGCACTGACTTGAAGCCTACCGTCACCGAAGAGGATATTTTGAATTGTAAGAGTTCATTTTACAAGACTTTGGCTTGGTTTATGTATAATAATGAGTACCAACGTGAGTTCCGTATTGCCAACTATAAGGCTTATCCGCATCCTGATATCGATGCTGCTGTTAATAAAACAGCTAAATATAGTTTACTTGATAATCCAACAGGAATCTTTGTTCCTGCCGGAGAGAACTTGGTAGTAATGGCCGATTTGAATGGATTGGATAAAGTGAATATCCGTGTACAGAATCTCGACAAACCAGGACAAGATGGATTTGGAGGAACGGAATATACCATTGTAAACGGTGTTAATACTATTAGCATTAAAGAGAAAGGACTTGTGTATGTGATGTATCACAAAGATGATTATGAAAATGCCCCTGAAATCACTCTGCATTTTGCATCGGGTAAGGTAAATGGATATTACGATAGTCAAAATCCAAAACTGAAAGGACGTTGGAAAGAGTTACTCAATAATAGTGTAGATACTCACTTTGATGTGATAGGTAAATATGTGCATCTTACGTTTACTACGCGCAGTTTCTTGAATTATACTAAGGATGTAGATAACCTGATTAACCTTTATGATGATATGATTTATCGTCAGCAAGAGTTCTTGGGATTGGAAAAGTATGATCGTATGTTTCATAATCGTAGTTATTTCCATGTCCATTATAATAGTGGCTCATTTATGTATGCTACCGATTATCATACAGCCTACATTGAAAGTAGTTTGAATTATCTGGCTGATGAGACCCAAATGGCGGCCAATTGTTGGGGACCTGCACACGAATTGGGACATATTCATCAAACTCGTCCGGGATTGAAATGGCATGGCATGACAGAGGTAACAAACAACATTACTGCCATTTATGTACAAACTAAGGTCTACAACGAGCCGTCACGTTTGACTGTTCAGGATCGTTATGTGTCGGCTTTCAATAGCATTATGGCAGGTCAAAAGGCACATAATGCCGAAAGCGATGTATTCAACAAATTAGTTCCGTTCTGGCAATTGGAACTCTACTTTGGCGAAGTGAAAGGAAACACTCCGATGAAACGGACCGATCACGGAGGTTTCTATGCAGACATCTATGAGAAAGTACGTACCACAGCTAATCCGACAACCGATGGTTTGTGCCAACTCGAATTTGTTTATAACAGTTGCGTATCGGCTGGTATGGACTTGACTGGTTTCTTTGAGAAGTGGGGATTCTTATCACCCATCGATATGATGATTGGTGATTATACCAACAAACAATTCACCATCACTGAAACAGAGATAGCCAATGTAAGAAATCGTATCGTTGCCTTGGGATTACCTAAATGTACAGATGCTGTAGAATATATTGTAGATAACACCGTAGATATCTTCAAGGATAAGAAGAATGTTATAGCCGGTATAGCTTCATATCAAGAAGAAACCAACGATGAAGGAATCACCACTTCTACTATTACCGTTAATAACTGGCAAAATGTAGTAGCTTTCGAAGTGCTCAATGCCGACAATAAACTTATTTGTGTATTTGAAGGTAGTAAGAAATCCTATAAGATGAATACTGCTTGGGAAAATGGATATAAGTTGATGGCCGTACAATATGATGGTAGTCGTATAGCCACTTCTATTAAATAAAATAGAGGCGCTATTTGAAATGAAGGCTGCTTATTTTAGCACAACCTGTTAGAATAGGCGGTCTTTTATTTATCTTTGTATATAAATTAATCTTTATTACGTTATAAATATGAAACAACTTCGCAAGTGGACAGTGGCTGCCTTTTTGTAGTTTGGCGGGGGTACTCTATGCGCAAACACCCTCTTACTCCACCTATCAAGTAAACAAGGACCTTACTAACTTTACTGATTGGACAGCATCATCTCTGTCTAAGAACTTTAAAGACAAACATTTGAAAGGCATGGAATCCCAGCTAATGAAGCAATTGGCCGAGAAAATGCTGAGAGGTGATTATAACTCGGCCTACTTGTTACAGAGTTATAAGCCTATACCCTCAAATAAGGTACTGGAGCAACAACTCAAACTCACCAACGGATACAGTCGTTACGAAAACATTACCGGGGTCTATTTGGAAGCTGGAGAAAATGTAGTATTGGTGGGTGACCTTCACGGACGCACCGTAGGACTGCTCATTCCAGACTGGATGCGTCAACCTACTCTAGGCTATCAACCGACAAAAGACCCCGAAGGCTGGGGACTGAAAAAACAAGAGATACTGTTACACGAAGGTGTGAACGTAATCAATGTGAAGAAAGCCGGTAATGTGTATGTAGACTATTTCGCGGATGACCCCGACACTGCACCGGCAGTTACCATTCACTTTGTAACTGGGAAGGTAAATGGGTACTTTGACGCTACTGTACAGAGTAACGAAGACTGGAACCGTCTATTAGATAATGCGGTCAGCCCTGTTATGGATGTGAAGGGGAAATATATTCAACTAGCATACCCTGTGGAGCAATTAAAAAAGTTGGCTTATGGCAAAGGCAAGGAACTGGCTGAGAATTATGACAAGGTAATGCAGGTACAATACGATTTCTCGGGTGCCACGAAATATAATCGTATACCAAAGAAGCGTATTCTGGCGCGTGTCAACTTTAACTATTTTATGTTTCGCGATGGTGACGGTGTAGCTTTTGAGGGTACAGATGGCACTATGAAGGCAGCGATAGGTCCGGAAGTGACAACTAACTGGGGTATTCATCATGAGATAGGACACGTGATGCAGATGCGTCCTTGGCTTACTTGGGGAGGAATGACAGAAGTGAGCAATAATCTTTTCTCCGTGTATGGCACTATGAGTTTGGGTGATTCCAGTCGTTTGAGTAAGCGTCATATTTATGAGGCTGCTTTTAGTAAAGTACTTAATGCGCCAGAAAAGCAGTTTATCATGTGTGTGAAGGATCCTTTCCATAAGTTGATACCCTTCTGGCAAATTCAAATCTATGCCGATAAGATTGGTTATAAGGATTTCTATGCCGACCTGATGGAGCATTTACGTAACCAACCTCATAAAGGGGCAGGTAATGCATCTATTCATAATATGTATGAATATATTAAGCTTTGCTGTGATTTCCTGAAAACAGATCTTACGGACTTTTTCGATGCGTGGGGTTCTTTCAGACCGGAAAATTTCACGTAGGCGATTATGGTAACTATGATTTTGAGGTCACTCCCAAGATGATTGAGGAAACAAAGCACTACATTGCTTCTAAAAACTATCCGAAACCGAGTATGGATGTGACAAAATTGACAGATTAGTTTTTGTATGACATAAAAACAATTCACGGGAGTTGCATTTAATTCTTTCAATATGAGAAATCTATTTTTTAATTCGATTGCAAATATGGGCAGATGCACTGTTGTTGTATTCATGTTGCTTTTTGTTTGCAATATGTATGGTCAGCAACGCTTTCTTTCCAATCACCCTCGCTTGCTGTTCACTGGTGCAGAAGAAGCTGCTGTGAAGCAGTTGATACAAAACAATCAGCTTGCCGGTGAGTTGGCGGAGTTCTTGAAAGCGAAAGCGGATACATTGGTGATTACTCCGCAGAAACCTTATTTAAAGGATAAATATGGTAATATATTGTGGACATCCCGATCTTATGTGAACCGCTTGGGTACGCTTGCATTAGCTTACCGTCTCTACGGTGAGCGGAAATACTTGGATGCCGCCAACGAGGCTTTATTGTGGGTGTGTAACTATCCCGACTGGGATCCACCTCACTATTTGGATACTGCGGAAATGGCAACTGCCGTAGCTATTGCTTATGACTGGTTGTATGATGCGCTGCCTACTTCGACTAAAGACTTGGTAAAGAAATGTTTGTACGAACGTGCCATTGTTCGTGTGTTGCGTGAATACGAAAAGGGTAGCTTGGGAAGTTGGGCGAAACGAGAAACCAATTGGAACGTGGTATGTAACACTGGTATGGTGCTGGCCGCTTTGGGTATTGCAGAAGATTATCCGAAAGAGGCCGCTGTCATTCTTGATAATGCTGCCAAGTATATGCCCAACTGCCTGAAACATTTTGCTCCGGATGGCGTATGCTATGAGGGCCCTGCTTATTGGGGATATACTACCAGTTATTTAACTCTCTACCTAAAGGCGGTGGCTGATAATGACAATGGAAAGGGAGGTATAGCACAACTACCCGGCTTGGAGCGCACGGCGCTTTATCAAAAACGGACACTTACTCCGTCCGGTCGTCTTTTTAATTTCGGTAATGCGGGGGCTGATGCTCAAAATTCTCCGGCATTTTTCTTATTCAGCCGTATGTATAACCAACCTGAAGTGGCTGAATGGTATCGGGAAAAGTTAAAATTGACCATGCAGGATAATTTACTTCTACATCAGCTTTTCTTTCTGTCACTTCCTTGGTTTGACAATGCTTCACCTAAAAAAGTGGAGAAAATACCTGCTTTAGAAATATACCACAACACAATTAATGATATAATAGTTTTCAATGGGAATAGAAATAAGAAAGGTTCTCTATTTTTGATAGCCAAGGGTGGAGAACCTCGTCAAGCGCATCAACATTTGGATGGAGGTACATTCATTGTTGAAAGCAATGGGGTTTGTTGGACAGAGGATCTGGGAGCTGATGATTATGCCCTACCGGGATTTTGGGACGGACGTCCTGACGGACAACGTTGGAAGTATTTCCGTAATAACAATTTTTCCCATAATACGTTGAGTATCGACCATAAGATTCAGTATGCCAATGGCGAGGCATTTGTTTGCGAAGAGCATACAGATGCGAAGCAGCCTTCTGTAAAGCTGGATATGACTACTCTATACAAAGATCAGGCTTCTTCTGTATTCCGCACGTTCAAATTGTTAAATGATTACACAATAGAGATAATGGATGAAGTGGACTTACTCAGTCCGCAGTCTATAGTCTCATGGATAGCTTCCACCAAGGCACAAGTGGAAGTAAAAGAGAACCGGGTACGCTTGACGCATGAAGGCAAACATTTTTATATGGAAATCATCGCTCCGGCAGGAGCTACCTTTAAAACTTATCCGGCAAAGAATACCTATAAGGGTGAATATCCCATTGAAGGTTACAATATGTTGGAGGTAGAATGTGGATTGGAAGGTGGTAAAGGAAAGGTTGTGGTGCGTATGAGCAGTAAAAGAAATATGAGATAGCCTACTAAGAATAATTTAATTAATAATTACGTATGAAAATAACAAATTTTTTAGCATTGGGCATATGCCTCTTGTTTGGTTCATGTACAATGCAGAAATCTACTGTACAAGTCAACGACAAGGGTACGGAATGGGGGTGGAATAAAGGAACAATTGTAGTGAAAACTCCCGAACGACCTGCCGGACAAGAGAGTGTCATCGGGCTGGCTCTTCCTAAGATGGAAGTAGTTCGTGTGGGATTTGTAGGGTTAGGTATGCGTGGGCCGGGTGCTGTGTCACGTTTCACTTACATTCCTGGCACACAGATTGTAGCACTGTGCGACTATGAAAAGGAGCGTGCTGAGAAGTGTCAAAAGTATCTGAAAGAAGCTTCTTTACCAAAAGCGGCTGTTTACTCGGGTGATAAAGGTTACGAAGAATTGTGTAAACGCGATGATATTGATCTGGTTTATATTGCAACCGACTGGTTGCATCATTTTCCTGTGGCGAAATGCGCATTGGAGAATGGCAAAAACGTAGCGATTGAAGTTCCTTCGGCTATGAACCTGAAAGAATGTTGGGAACTGGTTGATCTTAGTGAGAAGAACCGTAAGCACTGCATGATTTTGGAGAACTGTTGTTATGACTGGTTTGAGATGAATACCTTAAATATGGCTCAACATGGAGTGTTTGGTGAGGTAATTCGCGCGCAGGGTGCCTATATTCATAATCTTGCTCCTTTCTGGAAGCATTATTGGAAGAAAGGTGAGGATGACAAATTGGGCTGGCGTTTGGATTATAATATGCGTCATCGTGGCGATGTATATGCTACTCATGGTCTTGGTCCGGTGGCGCAGGCCCTCAATATTCATCGTGGTGACCGTATGGAGACTTTAGTAGCAATGGATACCAAATCGGTCGTAGGTAAGGACTTGGTGAAAGAAAATGCCGATTCTGTTTGTAATAGTTTCCGTAATGGTGACCACACTACTACTTTGATTCGTACCGCTAATGGTAAGGTCATCGAAATCCAGCATAACGTGATGACTCCGCAACCCTACAACCGCCTTTATCAACTGACGGGTACTAAGGGTTTTGCCAATAAATATCCTACTCAAGGGTACGCCCTTGATGCAGAGCAGTTGAAGGCTTCCGGCGTTCAGCCTAAGGTGGACGACTTGAATTCACATGGCTTCATGCCGAGAGAGGAGCTGGTAGCTTTAGTAGAGAAGTATCAACATCCTATCCTGAAAAAGTATGGTGAGATGGCGAAAGAGGTAGGCGGCCATGGTGGTATGGATTTCATCATGGACAGCCGTTTGGTTTACTGCTTGCAGAATGGTCTTCCGTTGGATATGGACGTTTATGATTTGGCTGAATGGTGCTGCTTGGCAGAATTGGGTGAACTCTCTATGGACAATGGTTGCGCCTCTGTTGCATTTCCTGACTTTACCCGTGGTGAATGGAATAAGGTGAAAGGCTACAGACACGCTTATGCTGCTCCTGCTGACGAGGAAGCAGCGATGGAAAAAGCGAAGGCTTTCACTAGCAAATTGAAAGAACAAGGCGCCAAAGAATGGGCAGCAACCGAAGAATAAAATAAAATTTAAAAAACATGTAATCAATAGGCTCAGGGTATCAAAGAGTGAATCCCGTTCAGCAACAATAGCAGAACGGGATTTTTCACTTTCCTCTGTACTCTTGTGGTGACTGATTGAAACAGGCTTTGAAGCAATGCCGGAAGTAACGTAGAGAACTGAATCCTGCCTGATAGGCTATTTCCGTGATTTGTAGCTCGGGATGATTTCTCAACAGTTCTGCTGCGTATTTCAGGCGGGCATTCATAATGAACTCGTTAGGAGACATACAGCTCAAGGCTTTCAGTTTATTGTAGAATGCGCTACGGCTTAAAGCCATTTCCTTGGCTAGGGCACCGACGTCGAATTCTGAGTCTGAGAGATGGGCTTTGACCGTTTCCTCTAACTGTTCCAGAAACTTGGCATCAATAGGGTTAAGCGCTAGTGCTTGTATCTCAATTTCAGCAGGAGATTCACTAGTTGTCATTTTCTGGCTAAATTTCTGTTTTAGCAGTTTTCGGTTACGCAGTATATTGGCAATGCGAGCTTGCAGCATTTTGTTGTTGAAAGGTTTCCCAATGTATTCGTCGGCACCGCATTGCAGTCCTTCCAACTTTTTGTCGTTCGAAGTGAGGGCTGTGAGCAGTACTACGGGGGGTGTGGCAGAGGTCGAAGTCGGTTTTTATCTTGGAACACATCTCAATACCGTCCATTTCCGGCATCATGACATCGCTTAGTATAAGGTCGGGACGTTCTTCCATTGCTTTTTGTAGTCCGTCCTTGCCGTTCATCGCAATAACTATCCGGTAGAGTGGCGAGAGTAGATCGGTAAGCAGTTGGAGCAGTTCTTCGTTATCCTCTACAATGAGTACGCAGTCCTTGTCCGTCCTTTCAATGAAAATAGGTTCCGGTGTTTCTGCGCATTCTTCTGTTTCTGTCGTTTCTGTGAATGGTGCGAGTATTGTTGCAGATTCCGCTTTTGTTGCCTCTATGAAGGTGACATCGTTGTCATCTTTAAAGAGATTTTCTTTGGGTAGTATTACTGTGAAGATACTTCCATAATCTATTGCACTTTGCACTTCGATTTGACCGTGGTGTAGTTCTACAATACCTTTTGAAAGAGCCAAGCCGATACCGCTACCGGGTGAGGAAAAGTTTTCGTCCGCCTGGTAGAAGCGGTCGAAGATGAACGGTAGGGCCTTTGAGGGAATACCTTTGCCGGAGTCTATCACCTTAATATAAATAGAATCTCCTTTATCGGTGATTGACAATTCTATCTTTCCTTTTTCGGGCGTATGTTTAAAGGCATTGGAAAGTAGATTGGTGAGGACTTTCCTCAATTGTCGTCCATCGAACCAGCACAACAAGTTTTCTGCTTCTGTATGGAATATGAACTGTATATTCTGTAAGTTCGCTTGGTCTGTGAAATCTTGATGAATTTGTCTCAAGTAGGGGATGAGGTCCATTTGGCAAACGTTTAGATGCAGTTTCCCACGTTCCATCTTCCGGAAATCCAGTAGCTCTGAGATCAGCTCTTTGAACTGGAATGTGTTTCTGTAGATTTTTGTCAGGCGACTGCGCAGAAAAGGAGAGAGGCTATTGACTTGTAACAGTGCTTCAAGTTGTGCGATAATGAGTGTTAGCGGTGTACGAAACTCGTGAGAGATATTGGCAAAGAACTGCAACTTGGCTTGTATCAGTTCTTCATTCTTCTCTTTTTCCAGTTTTTCTTGTGCCAGTGAGGCGCGGAGTTGCATCTTGGAACGTGCTTCACTGAAAATATTCCAGCCAATGACAGTGATTGTGCAGAGATAAAGAATCCACATCCACCAGGTGTTCCACCAGGGATGATGAATAAGGATGGGGAGTTCGATAGCATGTATTTCGTCGAGTAGATTCTGTTGTTGTTCACGTATTACCAGTTTGTACTTTCCGGGGGGGATATTGGTGAATACCACAGTATTACCGTTGGTTTTGCTCCACTCTTTGCTGAATCCTTCCAACTTGTATTCATATATTTTTCTGTCAGTATTATTAACGTAATTGTTCGAAGAAAAACTGATGGAGAAGTTATTCTCTTTGTGGTTCAATTCTATTTGTCGGACAAAGGGTAAAGCACTCTTCAGAATACCATCGTCCGTTCCGACGGAGATAACCCGATTGTTTACTACTAAAGAAGAAAAATAAAGGTTGTAATTGGGGGCTATTTTCTGCAACGAGGAGTTCATGAACGAACTCATACCTTCTATACCACCTACAAAGGTTTCCCCGTTACGGCAAATCAGAAGTCCGCAACCTTCGTTGATAGCAGAGAGGTGCAAACTCTCCACATCAATTATCTGCTTCTCCTTGGTCTGTGGATGATAAATGAGAAGACCATGGTCGTTACTGATTGCCAGATAACCTTTGGTGGTGATATCCATATTGTAGCAATAGTCGGCATCAATATCTGTGCAAGCTGTAAATTGCTCTTTTTTTCCGTCGAACCGATAGATGCCGCTTCCGGAGGTACCGAAATAAAGGGTACCATCGTGACTTTCCGCCATGCTCTGTACATAATAGTTTCCCAATCCTTTTTCACCGTATTGATAGATATATTTTTCTTGCGGATTGTTCATGTTGATACGTACAATTCTCCTCCAATGGGTTATCCAAAGGTAGTTTTGAGAATCTATCAGAAAATTGCTTCCTTCTGTATTTGCTTCCGGAGTTTGAGGGAATAGTTTTTGAAAGTTCCCTTTGCCTTCTTTGACAAACATCCCTTCTCCCGTAAGGAGATAGATTTTCTCATCTCTGAACGTTACCTTTATCCAGGTATTTCCAAATTCTTTGGAGTGGAAGACAACTTTCTTGTTTGGAATGTCGAAGCACAAGCCGCCCTGTTTGTGAGTACCTATGTAGAGTTGGTCGTTTGCGGCATCGTAGGTAATGCATTTCAGGTTGTAGAAAGGTCCGTGGGCTGATTTTGCGTCCATTAGGTAGTGAGTGAAACGTCCGGTTTCCCGTTCCAGACAGTTCAGACCACCTCCTTCGGTACAAATCCATACGTCTCCACGCTTGTCTTCCACCATGTTTCCGACAAAAGGAAAGCTTAATCCGTTTTCGTTGCCGATACTTTCGGTATAGTGGTGAAAGATATCCACTTCGGGGTTGAAGTAGTTGACACCACCATAGTAGGTACCCACCCAGATAGTACCTTGCCGGTCTTTGTGAAGTGAAAAAATAGAAGAGTGGCATAGACTTCCGGGTTTGCTTCCTCTTTGATAGTAAGAAATATGCCCTAAGGTATCTATCTTGTTCAGTCCGTTGAAGGTACCCAGCCAAATACTTCCCTCGTTGTCTTCCACAAAGCAACGCACATCATTGCTGGAGATACCGAATTCCTTTTGGATGGTAAATTGCTGGCTGATTCCGTTCTCTATCTTGTACATGCCGTTGCGGAAGGTGGCCACCCACATCGTTCCACGGCTGTCCCGGTATAATGAAAGCACGTTGATATTTGGAATCACGCAGACGGGGGATGAAGGATTATGGATGTTATCGGTTCTGTAAAGTCCGTTTCGGGTACCCAGCCAGAGACTGTTATTGGCATCTACATAAAGGCGGATGATTGTTTTATGGAAAGGGGCTTGGTAGACGAATCTGAATGTTTCTTGTTCTCGGTCCCATTGGAAGACACTATCATTAACAGCTGTCCATATTGTATGGTTGTGTGCGAATAGAGTTTGTGTGCGTAGTGGTAGAGATAAAAAACGATCTTTATGTAGATCATAACGGATCAGTTTCCCATCAGAAGTAAAGAATAGATTACCTTGTTTGTCACTTACTATGTGTGATATTTCATTACCGCCAAAATAATCTTTATTGTCCGGAGAAGGTTTATAGGTTTTCATTTGGTTCCCATCGTAGCAGTTCAAGCCTTCGAGTGTACCAAACCACATTCTGTCCAGTTCGTCCTGGCAGATAGAAAGTACAGATATTTGTGACAGACCATCTGATTTGCCTAAATGCTTAAAATAGATATTTCCGTGAATGGCAACAGATATGATAAGAAATAGGCATAGTAACGATTTGCTTTTCATAGCGGGGATTTTGAGATTAAGCGTGTTTATGATTACCATACAAAAGTAAAGCTTTTAGCCGAGAATGAGATGTTAAAAATGAGCTTTTTAATGGAGAGGACATAAATGTATCATGGAAAGGACGATTTCTCCTCTTATGGAGTTAAGGGCATTCTATCTGCTCACAGTGAAAATATTGTCAAGTATTAATACTTTAGCTGTCAGGTGCTAACGCCTCTTTTTCAGAGTATTAATACCTGAGTTGTTGGGCATATATACCCAAGGCGCTGGGTCTATATATCCACCACACTGGATCTATATGTCCAATAAATGTTGTGAGACAGCGTTATACGATGTGGAGGAGGCGAAGGATGATTTCTCTTCTATATTTTGTGTTTTGTTTTACAGTGGCTGGACAGAATATGATTAATGTTTGCTTAGTATTAGCAAACTTTCCGGTCCCATATTGAACAGCAAGTCTATAATACTCAAGTTAGGCAGGAACCCCAGTTTGGACTCGAAAACCTGGTAATAAGGCTGCGGAACGAACGCTGTATCGGCCGTCCGGAAGTCCTTTTTGGGATGAATGATTTCACGAAAGTCGGCTTCGTCGGCGGTAAACTCCATTTTATATTCGGCGGTACGTTCTATAACCGGATGAATATCTATCAGTTCGCAGACCAGTCGGCAGAGTTCTTCGTTGAAATCGAACAGAAACTCGTATTTCTTTTCGTAGAAGGGGCGGAAATCGTCTTTGTAGTATTCGAAGAAAGGAGTATTGTTGTAGGCCGACTCAATAGCGTTCCAATGCAGGTGTCTCCAGTTGCCGTGGTCGGAAATCCGGATATCTTTCATTGGGCATTTCGGTGTATCGGGCTTTACGGTGGGGATAGAGAGAGCCAGTTCGCCGTCCGGTCCGGTAATTGTGCATCGGTTACGGTAGGTTTGTTTCATATAGTGGTCGTGCTGTTCTATAAAAATCTTGTCGTATGCCAATAGTTTGGTGTAGTACTCGACAGGAGCGAGGTAGGCTGAAGATAAATAAGCTGTTTTCATTTCTTTCATTTTATACGTTTTGAGAGTCGTTTATGTTACTGTTCGGGATTGTCGTGCTGCCCGGAAGATCATTTCACCGTCCGGAAAAAACGATTCCAACGGTAGCCGTCAAACACTCCGGTGTCTTTTTCTTTGGAGAACCAGACAAGAGAGGCTTTGCCGATCAGATGGTCTTGCGGAACGAATCCGAACAAGCGCGAATCAGTCAGGTTAATGGTGTTGTTGGCTCCCACCCAATAATAATCTTTGGTGAAATAACAGTGTTGTGTTGGTTTGCCGTCCACATAAAGAGTGTCATTCTTGATTTCCGCCTGTTTACCTTCATGCATCACGAGGGTGTTTCGCAGTAGTGTAATATTCCAAGGATGTACCCGGACGAACTTCCCTTTACCGGGGACGATAAGCGGTCGCAGCTCGGTGTCTTTCTTCCCCGCCAAAGGCTGAATCCAGTTATTCCCGTTTATGGCTTGTTCCAACAGGTAATATTCATAACGGCTGAAACTGCGTACATGGGTACTGTCACTGCTACCCATTAAACCGTCATCGTCAATGGAAAGAGTGTGCATGAGTGAAGTTATCAGATTCTCTTTGTCTACCGGATAAGCATAGAGCCGCTTCTTGTCCGGATTGAATTGTACCTCGGGAGAAATCACAGAAAAAAGGGAATCGATAAATAGAGTATCACCCGGAACACCGATACAACGGCCGATGTAGATCTCGCGGCGGTCGATAACCGGTTGCCGGATGCCGGCAGGATTGTTAAACACAACAATATCTTGTTCCCGTACCGGACGCTCGCGCCAACGGTGATAGGAGAATATCGACATGAAAGGAATCCGCAGGCCGTAACTCCATTTATTCACCAGAATACGTTCGCCTTGGAAAATAGAGTTTTCCATGCCGGTGGAAGGGATAAAACAAGACGTAAAAGCAAATCCCCGGAGCAGAAGCACAATGACTATTGCTCCGGCAAATACTAGTATCCATTTGAATTTACGAATGTTCACTTAATAGCTTCCTTTTTTAATCCACCCACTTGAAGATGCGGTTCCAACGGATTTTTCCATCAAACCAACCACGGTCTTTATCTAATGAGAGCCAGACAACGATAGGCTTACCTACTACGTGGTCTTCCGGTACGAAGCCCCAGTAGCGGGAGTCGGCAGAATTATGGCGGTTGTCACCCATCATCCAGTAGTAATCCATTTTGAAGGTATATTCATTGGTCTTTTCACCGTTGATATAGATACCGTCCGACTTCACTTCCAGCTTATTTCCTTCGTAAGCGACAATGCAACGTTCGTAAATGGGCAGGTTGTCCGGAGTCAGCGTAATGGTAGCTCCCTTGGCCGGAATCCAGATTGGCCCGTAGTTGTTGCGGTCCCACTTGGTGTAAAGATTCAGCGGATACATTTGTCCGGCATAGGCTTCCGGTTCCATGATTATTTTGCTGATTAGCTTCTTGTTGCCCAGAAGAGTGTCATACATCTTTTTAGTCAGCGGGAGATGATATACAGGATTCAGTTTTCCTTGCGCATTCCGGCTGTCGAGTCCCATTTCCAATAGTCCGATTTCATAACCGGAGTCTTCCATTCGTGTCCTGTCAGCATTGCTCATTCCCAGTTCGCGGAACATTTCTTCCGGGATATATGGACCGGTTGTTTGCACGAAATAGTTGAATTGCAGATTCTCCGGATTCTGGATTGCCTTGCCGTCAATCATGACTTGTCCGTCTACGATCTGGAGCGTGTCACCCGGCAGTCCTACACAGCGTTTTACATAATTCTCGCGGCGGTCTACCGGACGCCAGAGCACTTCTCCGTAGGTTCGCGGGTTATTTAGGATCTGTTTGCGTCCTGCGGCGTAATATAAGTCATACACGGCACGCTGTTGTTCGCGTGTCAGGCTATCCATATCTATCTGTTTGGAATATATGCGTTGGCCTTCGCCGTATGCCAATGTATAAAAGTCTGTCGTCTGTTGGTAATTGACGGCTACCGTATCTCCTGCAGGGAAGTTGAACACTACGATGTCATTCAATTTCACATTGCCGAATCCCGGCACTCTTTTATATTTCCATTGTGGCCATTCGATATATGATTTAGTACCTACAATTGGTAATGTATGTTGCGCCAGCGGCATAGAAAGCGGTGTGTTCGGCACGCGGGGGCCGTAACTCATTTTGCTGACATATAGAAAGTCGCCTACCAGCAATGATTTCTCTAGAGAAGAAGAAGGAATCTGGTAGTTTTGGAAGATATAGATATTGACAAAGTAAACGGCTACCAATGCAAAGATAATAGCATCTACCCAGCTCATGACACTCCGAACTGCCGGATTCTTTGACCTTTTCCAGAACGACCAAGGTATTTTCTTTGTGATATAGATATCGAAAATGAAAGGTATGACGATTAATCCCCACCAGCTTCGCACCCAGATGAGGAAAACAAGATAGAGAAGAATAGCAATAGCACATTTAATCCATTGTGCACGTGTGGCTTGTCTCATAGTGGTATATTTATATTAGAACCTTTATTCGTTTAAGAACGGAAATAAGTTTTTCATTCCCAGGAAACCTTCGTGATGCGCGGTGTATTCGGCGGCCAATATAGCTCCGAGTACGAAACCGCCCCGGTTCTTGGCATCGTGAGTGATTGAAATGCTGTCAATATCAGACTCATAACGAACAGTATGAATACCGAAAACTTCACCTTCGCGGATAGAACTGATCGGAAGTTCGTCCGGAGCGCAGTCAGTTGTTCCGCTGATTGTTCCGTCCGGTGCCGTAAATGTCCCTTCCACCCATTTATCCTTACGGTCTATATTCTCTAGAATACCTTCTGCCAGCGTAATGGCAGTTCCGCTGGGAGCGTCGAGTTTGTGGATATGGTGTGTTTCGCTCATGGTGACGTCATACGCGGGGAATTGATTCATTATCTTGGCCAGATACTTGTTTACAGCAGAGAAAATGGCTACTCCCAAGCTGAAGTTGGACGACCAGAACAGCGTTTTTCCGCCTTCCGTACAGAGCTTCTTGATTTCTTCGCCATGTTCGGACATCCATCCGGTACTGCCTGATACGAGTTTGACTCCGGCTTTAAAGGCTTTCATATAGTTGCTGTAAGCCACTGTCGGATTTGTAAATTCTATGGCAACATCAGCCGATTTGAATGCTTCCGACTCGAAGTCTTCCTGGTTATTGATATCAATAATGCAGACAATTTCGTGTCCGCGACTCAGGGCAACCTTTTCTAACTCTTTGCCCATTTTTCCGTAACCGATCAATGCTATTTTCATTGTTTTCTGACTTATATTCAAAATAATAGTCGCAAAGATAAGATTTTTATTACATTTGCAGTGTACATTAACGTCTTGTTAACATGGAACACCTTCTCCACTACGTGTGGAAACATAAATTATTCCCCCTTGGAATCCTGCAAACCACCAAAGGCTTACCGGTAGAGGTTATTGATCCCGGTCTCCGGAATCCGAATTCCGGTCCTGATTTCTTCAATGCCAAATTAAAGATAAACAATACTTTATGGGTAGGAAACGTGGAAATCTATACCCGTTCTTCGGATTGGTTCCGTCACGGGCACGATGGTGATAAAGTCTATGACTCGGTGATCCTGCATATAGTGGGTGAAGCGGACGGAGAAGTGACCCGTACCAACGGGGAAGTCATTCCGCAAATGATAGTGAGCTGTCCCGAACGGATAAAAATGCATTATTATGAACTTTGCGTGTCCGACTGTTATCCGGCTTGTTATCCGATCCTCCGTTCTTTACCGAAGCTTACGGTTCATTCGTGGTTGTCTGCCTTGCAAACGGAACGGCTGGAACAAAAGGCGAAACTGATAGGAGCACGTCTCGAACATTGTAACAATAACTGGGAAGATGTTTTCTTCATCACTCTTGCCCGTAATTATGGTTTTGGCTTGAACGGTGATGCTTTTGAGGCATGGGCGGAGCTGCTTCCGTTTCGTGCGTTGGACAAGCACCGGAACGATCTGTTTCAGATAGAAGCTCTTTTCTATGGTATGGCGGGACTGTTTGAAGATACATTTCTGAAAGAAGAACAAAAGGATGAATACTGCCTGCGTCTTAGCAAAGAATTTCATTATTTGCAACGGAAGTTTGAGATATTTCGGGTAATGGACGCTACTCTCTGGCGTTTTCTCCGGCTTCGCCCGGATAATTTTCCTCATATCCGGCTGGCACAACTGGCTTATCTTTATCAGAAAGGGGACAAGTTGTTTTCCCGTTTATTGGAGGCGGAGACATTGGCGGAAGTGAGAATTTTGCTCTCCACCCGTACTTCTGTTTATTGGGAGAATCATTATATATTCGGTCGTACTTCTCCACAAAGGGAAAAATTGTTAGGAGAACAGTCGAAAGACCTGATTATCATCAATACCGTTGTCCCTTTCTTGTATACATATGGTTTGCACAAGGCCGATGAAGGAATGTGCGAACGTGCCGGACGCTTTCTGGAAGAACTGAAAGCGGAGAATAACCATATTATTCGCTCCTGGAGCGACGCCGGACTACCGGTAGCTTCTGCTGCGGATAGTCAGGCGCTGATACAGTTGCAAAAAGAATATTGTGATAAACGTAAATGTTTGTATTGTCGTTTCGGATATGAATATTTGCGGAAGAAGTAAGTTCCTCTTACTTCTCCAGTTCCTTATAGACTGCATTTAGAAGTTGGTTTTCCATTGTAGGTCTGGGAGCTTTGCGGTTTACAATGTTTCCTTCCTTATCTATTAACATATAGGTAGGGAAGGAATGGACTCAAGATATTTTTCAATGGCAGACTGTTGCTTGTCGGGCAAATTGTAATGGACTGAACTTTTGCTTGTCAGACCGTACTCTTTGATAATGTTTTTCCATGACTTGTCTGTCGAATGATTGCAAAGGTAAAGGAACACGACTTCTTTTCCTGCAAATAGATTCTTAATGTTTCCCGCATATTGCATCATGTCCTTGCACGGACCGCACCAAGTCCCCCAAATATCCAGATAAATCACTTTCCCTTTGTATGGCTCAATGATTTTGCGGAATAACTGTTCGCCGTCCGTTATTCCTTCCAGAGGGGCATTTGGCATCAGGCTTTCCGGATGTTCGATGGTTTTATGTGATACTTTATCATATTTCTGTTGCTGGACCAAAACATAAGATTGCAAAGAAGGATTCGTAACTTCCTTTTTAAATTTACTGATAAGGCTGTCGGGCAATTCCTTATGGGTATATTGAAGCATTTCATAATAGCACTTTGTTTTTAGAATCTCTCTCAGGTCCTTATCCATTTGAAGGGAGTCGATAATTGCCATGCTGTTGTTGATTGCATTAACGTACATCTGTCCTGTCATATATTCATTGAGAAGACCGTCTCTGGCAATGAGTTGCTCTATTATTTCTATCTGGGGTTTGATGACAGTTTCCTGTTCCTTGGTGTAAGCCTTAATGGTTGCTGAATCGGCTTTGGCAGTCTGCAACTTTTCAATTTCTTCTTGATATTTGCTGAAACTGCGTAGTGCGTTCTTTTCTTCTTCGGATAGCCGGACTTTACCTTCGGCTTCAAAGGCAAAAGTAAAGTCTCTCCATATTTTGAGGTGTTAAGGTTAGGCTGTTGGATGATGGAGTTGTGTCGTCGATATAACCAATGTAATCTCTCATGAATGAATTATACCCTCTGAGAAGAGTATAAGGATGTACTGGATGTGGGTAAAAAACAGAATCTATATAGTTCATGAATTCGTCTTCCAAATGTTCCTGTTTGTTACGGTCTACTGAGAAACGTCGTTGCATCAGGGTAGATGCCGCATCGTATCGTAGTTCCTGTTCGGTGTAGTAGCGGTATTTGTCAGAAAGTAACGGATGTTCTTGGAGTGTTTTCTTCCGGAACTCCAGTTGACGATGAAGCCTTTCCTGTGTCTTGTGCAGACACTCCAGATTACTTCTTTTTTGTTCTTCATTATAATCGAGTGATTCCCTCAGTCCTTCATGGGAGAGAAGTTCGTTGAGTACACGTGCTTTCTTTCCCATGAATAACTTTTGTTGTTGGGCATAATCTACGTATAAGAAATAAGTTTCTCCGGGTTCTACCGCCGACCAGATGGTCGTACGTCCCCAGTCGATAAAGACATTATGACTGTTCAGTACGGGAAATCGCAGGGTAAACCGTCCTTGCGAGTCGATGTCAGTCTGGTATTTTTCTTCTTTGCCTGTAATCATGTCAGGTATGCTAACGTCGAAAGGGCGTGAAGAAGGAGGATTGCGCAGGTATCCGGTGAGGGTGACGCTGTCTGTCCGGTACCCGTTGTCGATGAACGGTGTAGTATCGGTTAACGGGTAGTCCGGTAGATGTTTGCCGTTACAGAGGATATATTTTTGTGGATTATCTTTTCCGAATGCAATGTTGCAAGAAGCTCTGTTCTTATGTTTCAGAGATAGAGTCAGGCGGGTTGTATTGTTTTTTAGTTTGACGACGGTTTCATCCTTTTTAATTTGTATGGATTCGTAGTCCCAGAACCGGCATTGGTATACGGCGAAGTTTTCAAAGAAACCAATAGTCCATTCGCCGGTTGCCTGATTCACCCAACATCCGGTGATGGTATATACTTCAGGGCGGGAAGTTGCGATGGGAAATACTGTCTCATTCTGTAATTCGGCTGCAACCTTCATTGAGTTGGGAAAAGGAAAGCTAAGGTAAAGCAGTTTGTACCGTTCTCCGTTTTTGGCGAGCAGACGATACTCTTTATTAAGGAAATGTCCGGCAGATACGATATCCCATGTTTTTCCGTCATATATAAATTTACCATCGCGTGTAAATTCGTATATAACATTGCCGGACAATCCTTCCACCCATTTCTTGTAAATGATGTCAGGCAGTGTAGTGGGAGTAAGCATTTCCGTGTGGTCGGGAATTTGCTTGCGGACACAGTGTTTAGGTTCTTTCCAGCCTTGATAGAAGATGATAGCACTATCTTCGCTGATAGGGGTGAAACGGAAATCCATTTTATTTCCATTTTGGTTCCGCAGGTGGAAGAGATAGCTTCCATCGGTTTTCTTTTCCATTTGTTCGACCTGGAAAACGGTATAGAGAGCTTCTACAAAATTCTCTCCAATGAGAGGTCCGTTCCAGTCGGATACGTTCTCTGTTTTGTATTGCCAATAACCCCGCAAAGATTCGGGTATTGTCTGGTAACTGTCGGATTGGGCGAATGTGATAACTCGTGTACAGCATAGTAATAAAAAGACGAAAAGACGGAATGGATGAATGTGTGTCATAAGTATGTCTGATTTAAAGTGATACTAGTTACAGTAAATACCCCCTAAAGATAGTCATCCCCACATCTAATATATGTAATTTATAGTTGTTTAACGGTAATTTTTCTATTTCGCGGCTCTCGTGTATGAAGATGTTGAACTTGTGATTATCTTTGTGCCTTGAATGATAGCATTTGTATTATGGGAATGAATCACTAATATTATATATTTATGAACGTGAAAAGGTTCGTATGTTGTCTGTTAGCCAGTGTGTTGCTGTTGGGAGTGTCTTTGATTTCTTGCGGTAATAGTTCCAGGGCTAAAGCGAAGAATGAGATAGCACAGTCCGGCGAGGATTTTAAATCATTCCTTGATAAGTTTACGTCCAGTGCAGCATTCCAATATACCCGTATCAAGTTTCCATTAAAGACACCGATTACTTTATTGGCCGATGACGGAGAAACTGAGAAAACGTTTCCGTTCACCAAAGAAAAATGGCCGTTGCTGGATAGTGAAACGATGAAGGAAGAACGCATTGAGCAGGAAGAAGGTGGTATTTATGTTTCTAAGTTCACTCTCAATGAGCCGGTTCATAAAGTGTTCGAAGCAGGTTATGAGGAATCAGAAATCGACTTGCGTGTCGAATTTGAACAGGCTGCCGATGGGAAATGGTATGTAGTGGACTGTTATACAGGCTGGTATGGATATGATTTGCCGATCGGGGAATTGAAGCAGACCATTCAGCAAGTAAAAGAGGAAAATGCAGCTTTCAAAGAGATACATCCTTGAAAAAGCTTACTACTCTCTTAAGATTCTCCTACATAATATCCTAGTTCTGACTCTTTTTCATCTACCATTTCTCTGTCAATACATTATTTGAGATATTTTGTACAATTTGAACCCCTCTTTTTTCAAAAAGAGGGGTTTCTTTGTATCCGAAAAGAATGTCTTTAAACTAATGCCATTGATGATGAAACGATTCTCTACAAGCTGCTGTCTGATTACTTTTTTTTCTTTTGAATAGTGTCATGCTGTATGCACAACATGAAAACACCTCTGTGCAACAGTGGAAGATTGAAGATGAATCCCGTGCCTTGCAGATGATAGAGCGTGCGGATACAGTAGAACTAATCGTGCCCGGTGGGCTAACGATGTGGTATCAGCAACGCCTGACGGGTGATTATGAGATAAACTATCGCATTTGTATGGTGATAAAAGGCGGGAAATATGACCGCCTGAGTGATTTAAACTGCTTTTGGGCTGCCAATGATCCTAAAAACCCTGATAATCTTTTTGCCCGTAGCGAGTGGCGTAATGGTGTCTTTAAAAACTATAATACATTAGATCTTTTTTACGTTGGATACGGGGGAAATGATAATTCCACCACCCGTTTCCGCCGGTATAACGGCAAGTACTACGGAGTAGCGGATGATAAAGTGAAACCATTACTTCGAGAATATACGGATACCCCGCATTTACTTGTTCCGAATCAATGGTATCAGATTAGTATTCGTGTACAAAAAGGAGTGACCACTTATTCCGTTAACGGTGAAGAACTGTTCCGTTATTCTATTACCGGCAGTGAGGGAGACGGGCATTTTGGTTTGCGCCTTTTACAGAATCATGTGCTGTTTACAGATTTCAAGGTGAGGATATTTTAAAACCGAATTAATAGAAATAAATCTAACTAAGACCATAAATCCATGATGAAACAAGCTTTTACGAAATTAGGAGTATTCACTCTGCTATCTCTCTTATGTCCGGCATTTCTTTATGCGCAAGTTGTGACGGACGAGCGGATGTTCTCTTTTGAAGATCCGCAAGTACCGGAATGTATTTCCGCCACCCGGTCTCAATTATCTATCTCCGATACACATTATAAAGACGGAAAACATTCGATGGAATGGGCGTTTAATCCCGGTGCCGTATTGGAGCTTAAGAAAGATCTGAAGTTTGAAAAGAAAGACCCTACGGGCAAGGACTTGTATCTTTCGGCATTTATCGTGTGGATATACAATGAAGAACCGCAGAAAGCAACCATTGAATTTGAATTTTTGAAAGACGGAAAGAAATGCACCTCCTTCCCTTTCGGAATCAACTTTAAAGGCTGGCGTGCCGCATGGGTCTGCTATGAGCGCGATATGCAAGGCACACCGGAAGAAGGTATGAATGAACTCCGTATTGTCGTCCCAAATGCAAAAGGACGCCTTTTCATCGATCATTTGATTACTGCAACGAAGGTTGATGCACGTCAGCAGACAGCCGATTTGCAAGTACCTTTTGTTAATCCCGAAACAAAAAATCACTGGCTGGTTATTTATAAGCACTCTCTTCTGAAGCCGGATATCGAATTGACTCCTGTCAGCGACAAGCAAAAAGAAGAAATGCAACTGTTGGAGAAACGTTTCCGCGACATGAATTATACAAAAGGCAAGCTCTCGGACAAGGAAGTGGAGACTATCCGCAAGAAATATGATTTCTACCAGATTACTTACAAGAACGGGCAGGTATCGGGCGTACCTATTTATATGGTACGTGCTGCCGAGGCCTATGAACGGATTATTCCGAATTGGAATAAAGATATGCTGACTAAACTCGGCATAGAAATGCGTGCTTACTTTGATTTGATGCGGCGGATTGCCGTAGCCTATAATAATAGTGCTGCAAAGTCGGAAATCCGGGAAGAAATGAAGCAGAAGTTTCTGGCGATGTATGACCATATAACCGACCAGGGAGTGGCTTATGGTAGCTGTTGGGGGAATATTCACCATTACGGATATAGTGTTCGCGGGTTATACCTGGCTTATTTCCTGATGAAAGACGTACTTCGGGAAGCCGGAAAGTTGCCGGAAGCCGAACAGACATTGCGTTGGTATGCGATAACCAACGAGGTGTATCCCAGACCTGAGGGCAACGGAATTGATATGGATTCCTTTAACACGCAAACTACCGGTCGCATTGCAAGTATCCTGATGATGGAAGATACCCCGGAGAAGCTGCAATACCTGAAATCCTTCTCCCGTTGGATTGATTACGGTTGCCGTCCGGCTCCCGGATTGTTTGGGTCGTTCAAGAGCGATGGCGGCGTTTTTCATCACCGCAATCACTACCCGGCTTATGCTGTCGGCGGTTTGGACGGAGCAACAAATATGATCTACCTCTTTAATCATACAGAGTTTGCCGTATCCGAGTTGGCGCACGAAACAGTGAAAAATGCATTACTTGCCATGCGTTTCTATTGTAATAAGTTGAACTTCCCGTTGTCGATGTCCGGCCGTCATCCCGATGGAAAGGGGAAATTCGTCCCGATGCATTATGCAGTGATGGCTATGGCGGGAACTCCGGACGGAAAATCGGAGTTTGACAAGGAAATGGCGTCCGCTTACCTGCGTCTTGTTTCAGACACTTCCGTTGATGGGCAGGAACCGGAATATATGCCGAAAGTATCGAATGCACAGGAGCGGAAGATGGCAAAACGGCTTGTGGAGAAAGGATTCCGTGCCGAACCTGACCCACAGGGAAATCTGTCATTGGGCTATGGCTGTGCATCCGTTCAGCGTCGTGGCAACTGGTCGTCGGTGGCCCGCGGTCACTCCCGCTATCTTTGGGCGGCGGAACATTATTTGGGACATAACCTTTATGGCCGTTATCTGGCGCATGGCAGTTTACAGATTCTGACGGCTGCTCCGGGGCAAATGGTGACTCCCGCAACAAGCGGCTGGCAACAGGAAGGCTTCGATTGGAACCGTATCCCGGGTGTAACTTCCATACATCTTCCGTTGGAACAGTTGAAAGCTAAAGTCATGAATGTAGATACATTCTCCGGCATGGAAGAAATGCTTTACTCCGATGAAGCATTTGCCGGCGGATTGTCACAAAAGAGAGAAAACGGCAATTTTGGAATGAAACTGCATGAGCATGATAAGTATAACGGTTCTCACCGGGCGCGAAAATCCTTTCATTTCATCGATGGAATGATTGTTTGCCTGGGCTCCGATATTGAAAATACCAATGCCGCTTACCCGACGGAAACAACGATTTTCCAGTTGGCGGTAACGGATAAGGCGGGACATGATTATTGGAACGACTACCGTGGCGAAGGTAAGATATGGATCGATCATTTGAATACCGGTTATTATGTACCCGTTTCCGCCAGATTTGAGAAGAACTTCCCGCAGTATTCCCGTTTGCAGGATACGGGCAAAGAAACGAAAGGGGACTGGGTCTCATTGGTAGTCGATCATGGCAAAGCCCCCAAGAACGGCAGCTATGAATACGCTGTGTTGCCGCAGACAACTGAATCTGCCATGAAGGCCTTTGCCAAGAAACCGGGATATAAGGTTTTGAAGCAGGACCGTAATGCTCATATTGTGCAGTCGTTAACTGACAACTTATATTCTTATGTACTTTTTGAAACCCCACAAACGTTACTTCCTGGTGATTTGTTGCAGCGTGTGGATACTTCCTGTCTGGTGATGATTCGTAAAGAATCGTCCGACAAGTTGTTGCTTACCGTAGCTCAACCGGACTTGGCACTATATCGCGGACCGAGTGACGAAGCCTTTGATGAAGACGGAAAACGAGTGGAACGCAGCATTTATTCCCGTCCGTGGATTAATGACGAAAGTAAAGAGATTCCGGTGACGGTAACTGTGAAAGGATATTGGAAGATTAAGGAGACTCCTTTCTGTAAAGTGGTTTCAGCAGATAAAAAGCAGACTGTACTTTGCTTTACTTGTAAGGACGGAGCTAGTTTTGAAGTGGAGTTAAGGAGGTAAGAAGCGAATAAGCCGCTGCATATTTTATTCTTGTATTGACGGTTTTAGATGGTTCCACCTGCTTGAAACTACAGTTTCCCCATAGAGAAACTTTGGTTTCATCGGTAAGAAACCAATGGTTCCAAGCCTTTGAAACTTTAGTTTCAAGCTGATGAAACTATAGTTTCGCATGGGTAAACCAAAAGTTTCAAGGCGCGAAACTTTTAATCTTATTACTTCTGTTGTCTTTTAGCTCCGGTGACAGCAATATTGCCTTCACAATGCTGTCACCTGTTGCCGTCACAGCCTTATTCGTTTATAACCAAAACGTTAAACTGCAATCGGTGACAGGTGGCAGATATATGATTAAAATAAATTAGTGGGAGAGATTAGAACATAAACATGGCAACTGCAACAATGCGGTTGTTGCATACGGCATGAGTATCTTTGATTTTACCGCTGGATGTATTAAGAGAACCATACCATGCAGAGCTTAGCGTATATTCTAAACCGAATTTCCAATGAGGGACATTATAAGTAAGTTCTGCTCCGGCAGTGACAAGTTGGTCGAGATTTGTACCTGTACCATATAATTGTGCTTTTCCATCAGGGGCATATAATTCGTCACTTGTCCCCAAGTTTTTAGCATAACCGACAAAAACGCCCGGTTTCCATTTCTGTCCATAAACAACGTTCAGCCAAGAACTGGAAAAGCGTATCGGGGTGTACTTTTGTTCTCCGGTACGTTCGTTGACAGACTTCACTCCGAATCCGCCCAGACCGGAAGCCTGTGTGAGATTGGAACCCAGAACACTTTTTGCTCCGACAAACCAGTCTTTATTGGTATATTTAACGTGAGCTTCATAGGAAAGAGTGGTGATACGCTCGTCTACTTGAAATTTCTTATTGTTTTCTCCGGTAGCTTCTGTCCGTGGCTTCAATGATAACATTTCGATTCCTACACCAGCCAATAAACCTCCGTTCTTATAATCGGCACCGATGTAGATTTCGGGAATACAGCTTTTCTTTATGTATTCTTGGCTCTTTCCGGCAGGACCTTGCGACAGATATTGCGACTGCCATATGGCAGCTCCCGTAAGTTGGAAGTTCTTTTCAGTGTAGCGATAGCGGATTTGCGGTGCACGGCTGAACGGTTGGAAAGGCGCTCCCACGGAAAGGTTCAGAATCTGAGGGGAGACATTTCCGAACAGCGGATGCCATGTCTGTCCCAGCAATAAGGCGGACTTGCCCCAATCCAGATTCAAATAAGCATGGCGGAGGCGGATTACCGAGTATGAGGTACCTGTACCGCGAAAATCAATTTCTACTTTGGCGGAAGTTTTGGCGGTTCCCAGTTTCGGACCGGCCACATCTACGCCCAAGCGTGAATACAAGGTATAAAAGTTGCTGTTCGGCGTTGAGTTCAAGTCGTTTCCGTCCTCATCGCGTACCTTATCTTTGGGGTACATATAAAATAATCCGTCTACGGTTTCTTCGTTAGCACGACTATTATAATAGAAGTCGGTGCGGATCTGCCCATAGAATTTAAACTTGAAATCCTTGTTCTGTGCGAAGCTGCCTGCGGCCGTTAGCAGGCAAAGCGAGATTAAAATGTATTTTTTCATAATGTGCTTGTTTATAAACGGGCGCAAAATTACATAAAATCTCTGGAATAACCTCGAAAAACGGGAGAAATGACGCTAAACGACTTAATATCAGAGTTGTTACGGTGTCAAATGATGACAAGCCGAAAAATCGGGAAACGCAAAGAAAAGCGGATTTAAGAAGAAGAATGGTTTGCAAATCATTACCCGTGAAAGAGTAAGATTTAACATATGAGAGATGCTATTGCACCGTTTGTCACCGATTTGCGTATCAAGGTCTAACTCGTTGATATTTAACTTTGCAAACAAAAAACGAGTATGACAAGAAGTACATTCAAAGTGCTGTTCTACGTGAACGGCAGCAAGGAGAAAGACGGTATTGTCCCCATCATGGGACGAGTGACAATCAACGGTACTGTGGCGCAGTTCAGTTGCAAGCAGACCATCCCGAAAACCCTTTGGGATGCGAAAGGCAACCGAGCCAAAGGCAAGAGTGCCGAAGCACGGAACATCAATCTGGCATTGGACAACATCAAGGCGCAAATCATCAAGCACTATCAGCGCATATCCGACCGAGAGGCATACGTAACGGCTGAAATGGTGCGCAATGCCTACCAAGGGGTAGGAAGCGAGTATGAGACACTGATAAAGGCTTTTGACAAGGATTGCGCCAACTTTCTGAAACGTGTCGGTAAAGACCGCAGCATCGGCACGTACAAGGTCATGGTAAGGGCAAGGAACTATGTCGCAGCCTTTATCAAGTCATTCTACAAACGGACAGACATGTCCATGCTGGAACTTACACCCGACTTCATCAAGGAGTTTGCGGCTTATCTTACAGCTGAACGGGGACTGAAAAACGCCACCATCTGGCTGAACTGCATGTGGCTGAAAGGCGTGGTGATGCGGGCGCACTATAACGGGCTGATACCGAGAAACCCTTTTGCGCAGTTCCATATCAGCCCGAACGTGAAGGAACGGGAGTATCTGACAGAAGACGAAATAAAGACCATCATGGCGCACGAGTTTGACAACCCCACCCTCGCATTGGTGCGAGACCTGTTCATTTTCGCCTGCTTCACCGCCTTGTCTTTCGTGGATATGAAGGAACTGACTACGGATGAAATCGTGGAAGTGAACGGTGAGAAATGGATATTGTCGAAACGGCACAAGACTGATGTCCCGTTCCAAGTGAAACTGCTTGATATTCCCATGCAGATAATCGAACGGTACAAGTATCTGTCGGAAGACAAGCTGGTTTTCGGGAAAATCAACTATTGGACGATGTGCAAACAGCTGAAAAAGGTAATGGCGGAATGCGGAATAGAGAAGCATATCTCCTACCATTGCGCACGTCATACGTTTGGAACACTGGCTCTTAGCAAGGGGATGCCCATTGAAAGCGTGAGCCGTGTTCTGGGACACACGAACATTGTCACGACTCAAATCTATGCGAAGATAACCACGCAGAAACTTGACAATGACCTGACGATGTTCGGCAACAAGCTGAACGCATCGTTCGGAAGTGTAACCCCATAACCAAGCATAGCCATGAAACGAAGCATCATCACAACGGACGGCAACGGCAACATCACCTTGCCGACCGACATTAGCGCAACCGCCATGAGCGAATGGGAACTTTGCGACCTGTTCGGAGTAACCGCCCCGACATTCCGTGCAGGGCTGAAGGCTCTTTGCAAGAGCGGAGTTTTAAGGGAATACGGGATAAGGCGAAGCATACGGGTATCCGATAATTGCTGTATGGAGGTTTACAACCTTGAAGCGATAGTTACCCTCGCTTTCCATATCGGCACATTCGGAGCGGAACGGGTACGCAATGCCGTTCTTGAAAGACTGTACCTGCGAAAAGAGAAAACAAGCATCTTCTTCTCGCTGAATACCAACGGTATATCCAAATCCGAATACTTCTCGTAGCTGAATGCCTGACATTATTCACTCGGTAAGTCAGTAATTCATTAAGTCAGTACGACAGAACGACAGACGCTCTGATTTTTCTCCCCGAAAAGCGTAATCCGACATTTGCTTTTCGGGAGTTTTTCCGTTTGCACAGCCCCAAGCCATTGAACGTTTTTGTTTCGGGGGCTATTTGTCACCATTCTGCCGTGTTTTGCATAACAACCTATCCGATAATTGATTATATTTTTGCAGCTGGTAATTTTCAAACTTAAAACCATTTGATTATGTCAGCTATCGAACAACAAGACAGCCACAGATCGCCATCGGATGGCGGCATGGCAAAGGAAGAATTTATCCGTGTCGGGACAACGCTCTACAAGATTGTGGAGCAACCGAGACTGAACGGAGGGTATGTGAAGAAACGCATCGCATGGAACAACGAGACCCTGCGACAGGATTACGGCAAGGATTACATCGGCAGCGTTCCCAAGTATGACGGCTTCTGCACCGTACCCGAACACATCGGCTACCGTTCCGTGGTCGGCAAGTTCCTTAACCTTTACGAACCGATAGACCACCGACCGCAGGAGGGCGATTTATCGCATATCCAATCTTTGGTACAGCACATCTTCGGGGAACAATACGAGTTGGGGATGGACTATCTACAACTGCTTTACCTGCAACCGATTCAGAAGTTGCCTATCCTGCTGTTGGTGTCGGAAGAACGCAACACGGGCAAAAGCACCTTCCTGAACTTTCTGAAAGCCCTTTTTCAGAACAATGTGACATTTCAACACCAACGAGGATTTCCGCAGCCAGTTCAATTCCGACTGGGCTGGCAAGTTGCTTATCGTGGTGGACGAAGTGCTGCTGAGCCGCAGGGAGGACAGCGAGCGGTTGAAGAACCTCAGCACCACACTTTCCTACAAGGTGGAAGCCAAAGGAAAAGACCGTGACGAAATCGGCTTCTTCGCCAAGTTCGTGCTGTGTTCCAATAACGAGTATCTGCCCGTCATCATAGACGCAGGGGAAACACGCTATTGGGTGCGCAAGATAGACCGCTTGCAATCCGATGATACCTGCTTCCTGCAAAAGCTGAAAGCGGAAATACCCGCCTTTCTCCATTTCCTGCAACACAGAAAACTGTCCACCGAAAAGGAAAGCCGGATGTGGTTCAACCCCACATTGCTGCATACAGAAGCCTTGCAGAAGATTATCCGTAGCAACCGCAATCGGCTGGAGATAGAGATGTCGGAACTGCTGCTTGACATTATGGTTGCAATGGATGTGGATAGCGTTTCATTCTGCCTTAACGACCTTGTCGTACTGCTGGTGCACTCGCAGGTAAAGGCGGAAAAGCACCAAGTGCGTAAGGTGGTGCAGGAGTGCTGGAAACTAACACCTGCACCAAACGGGCTTACCTACACCACTTATCAGGGCAATTACAACAGAAGTTGTCACTATGAGCCGATAAAGAGGGTGGGACGCTTCTACACCGTCACAAGGGAGCAACTCGAATCCCTGTAATACTATCATTTTTCTGTTGAATTGTTGAATATGGGTATAAATACACTGACAATAAACGATATACATTCTCAACAAAATTTCAACAAGCCAAAAGAGAAGTTGAGAGACCACCGACACCCGTTTGTGGATTTCTCTTTTGGTGAGCGGTTTGTTGAGAAGATGTTGAGAGGTTACGAGGCTGTATATAAACATATTACATCAACAGTTCATCAAATCAACAAATTTTCATCAACTTCAAAACCGTATGTAATATGACAATCCAAGATGTAAAGCAAATCAAACTGGCAGACTATCTGCAAAGTCTGGGCTATACGCCTGTAAAGCAACAAGGCAGGAACCTGTGGTACAAATCACCGTTACGGGAAGAAACGGACGCATCGTTCAAGGTAAACACCGAGCTTGAAAAATGGTACGACTTCGGCATCGGCAAAGGCGGTAATATCATTGCATTGGCAGCGGAACTCTACCATTCGGGAGATGTAGCCTATCTGCTGAAACGCATAGAGGAGCGGACAGCATACATCCGCCCTGCATCGTTCTCTTTTGGCAGACAGCATTCCGACAATCAGCCTTATCAGGGATTAAGGGTTGGTGAGTTGTCCTCTCCTGCTCTTATCGCCTATCTGCAAGAAAGGGGAATAAACATCGGACTTGCCAAAAGAGAATGCAGGGAGCTTCGGTTTATGAATGCCGACAAACCCTATTTTGCCATCGGCTTTCCGAACATGGCAGGAGGATATGAAGTGCGCAACAGATACTTCAAGGGATGTGTCGCCCCGAAAGACATCACCCATATCCGACAGCAGGGCGGACAACGATGTATGTGTTACCTGTTTGAGGGGTTCATGGATTACCTTTCATTCCTTACCATCCGAGTAGAAAACAATCCGCAACACCCGCGATTGGACACACAGGACTATATCATATTGAACTCCGTTTCCAATCTTGCAAAAGCGGAAAGCATATTGGAGACCTACACCCAAGTCGGCTGTTTCCTTGACAACGACACGGCAGGACGGAACACCTGCACGAAACTGAAAGAGAAGTTTGGGGAACGCCTGCTTGACAAGTCAATGTACTATCGTGAGTATAAGGACTTGAACGACTACCTGTGCGGTAAGCCCTTGTCCCAATCGGCAGAGCCGATAAAGGAGAAGAAGCAAGTCCAATTCGCAAGGCGGATGATGCAGCCACCGAAAAAGAAAGGGGGATTTCATCTGTAATATGCACGTTCGCTTTCCCAAAGGTATTTAGACAGAAATACCATAGCTCAATAGGGCGTTTTCTTCACGCATTACTCCGTAACGCTAAAAACACCCTATCGAGCCAAAGGGAAATCCCTTTGGAAACCCTGTGCAAACGAGTGCAGCAAGGACTCATTTGCATAATAAACCCTGTGAACCGATGCCACAGGCAGAGAGAAGAAACATAACGATAACCGCAAAAATAGAAATAATATGGGATATTTTTCATTGGACATAAAGAAAGCAAAGGGGACATCGGACACCACGCAGTCCGACCATATAGAGAGAAAGATAATACCTAAAAACGCAGACCCGACAAGAACACATCTGAACAGGGTGCTTGTCGAATATCCCGATGGCGTTCACGGCAGGGATGAAGCGATTGCCCACAGGCTGAACACGGCAGGCATCAGACGGAAAATCACACACGACCAAGTCCGTGTTGTCCGGGTGGTTTTATCGGGTACGCACGAGGACATGATGAACATACAGGAAAAAGGAAAGCTTGATGAATGGTGCAACGACAGCATCCAATGGCTTCAAGCCACATTTGGCAAAGACAATGTGGTTGCTGCCCATCTGCACATGGACGAGAAGACTCCACACATCCACGCAGCCGTTGTTCCCATCGTAATAGGTGAAAGGCGCAAAGCCAAGAAAGAACAGACGGACGGCAAGCGCAAGTACCGCAAGAAAACAAATTCCGTCCGTTTGTGTGCCGATGACCTGTTCAACCGCCAGACCTTGATTGCCTACCACGACAATTACGCAAGGGTGATGACGAAATACGGATTGCAACGTGGGGTACGGGGCTCGGAAGCACGGCACACTACCACCATGCAGTATTATCGGGACTTGAAAAAGAAGAATGAAACCCTTGAAACCGAAACCAGACTATTGCAGGAGAAGAAGACCAAAGCGCAGGAGGAGTTGAGACAGGTAAAAGCGGAAATCCGCACCGACAAGTTCAAAAGCGCAGCCACCGATACGGCAACCGCCCTTGCAAGCAGTGTGGGTTCTCTTTTCGGAAGTGGAAAAATGAAATCATTGGAACGTAGGAACGAGGACTTGCAAGACCGCATCCTTGAACTTGAAGACGAAGCCCGACAACGGGAACGGCAACAAGCCGAACAGATACAGGAGATAAGAAACGCTTACGAGCAACAGCACCGTAAGCTGTCGGAGTTTACAGATTTTGTCAGACGCTACTTTCCGTATGTGGAGAAGCTTATACCTGTGGTAAACTTCCTACGTGAACGTTTGGGTTTCAATGACGGAATAATCAGAAGACTGTGCGAGTTCAAGGAGGTCGGAATAAAAGGTAAACTCTATTCTTCCGAGTTTAACCGAAGTTTTGATACCCGACATTCTGTCTGCTCCATCAAACAGGATGAAAGCGGTAAATTCGATTTCAAGATTGATGGAGTATCACATATAAGCTGGTTCAGAAAGAAGATGAACGAGTTTAGGGAAGCTATCGGAATACCTAAGCAGAAACAAGATAGAGGTATAAAACTATAAATCAAAGGAACGGCCGTAATAATCTGCCTGTATTGAGCGGATTATCACGGCTTTTTTATACTTTTGCAAATGGATTGAGACAACTCTGTCCAAGACATATGAAAAAGAAGCGTTATGCTCATCTTGTACTTGAAAACGTAGGAAATTTTCAATTAGATGCAAGGATAGCATAGTGGTTCTCACGCTATAGCGTGGGCTGCTATTGTTACATCCGTATCCAAGGTTTCCTACGACCTTCAAGTAGAGTGTGGCATACAGTTCCACGCTTTTTAGTTTAGCCTTATGGTGACAAACATGAATAACATAAAATGGAATATAAATGATATTAACTGCACAACAGAAGCAAGCAATGATAATGATTGAAAAGTTCATTGCAGATAAAGATAGCCAAGTATTTATTTTGAAAGGATATGCAGGTACAGGTAAAACGACATTGATTCGTAGTATTGCAGATTATTTATCTACTCAATCTTTACATATTCAGTTAATGGCTCCGACCGGACGTGCTGCAAAAATATTACGTTCTAAATTACCAAATTATGGTGCTTCTACTATTCATAGGGGAATCTATAATTTTTCTCATCTAATAGTGGAAGAATCTGAAGGAACACTTAAATATATATTTCCACTTAAAGATAACCACGAGAGGTGTATTTATATTATTGACGAAGCCTCCATGATTAGTTCTCGTGAATCAAAGAATGAACTTTTCCAATTTGGTACAGGAGTATTAATAAAAGATTTACTTAGTTATGCAAGATTAAACTTCGGTGGAAAGGTAATTTTTGTTGGTGACCCTATGCAGTTGCCTCCCGTAGGTGATGATTGTTCTGTTGCATTAGATGAAACTTATTTTGATATACTAGAAATGAATGTATATTCTTATGAGCTCACAGACATTGTTCGTCAAGATAAGAATAGTTGTATTTTGGCTAATGCTACAATACTTCGTGAGTTGATTCGGAAAAAGAACGAAATCGCCTTGTGTTCAAGAGAAAGGAACATGAAGTAATGGATATTGGAGCAATGGAAGTTGCTAAGAAATATTGTGAAGATCCAGAACAATCGTCTGCTATAGTTTGTTTCTCAAATCAACAAGCAGCTGATTATAATACGGCTATTCGTAATATAATATTTCCTGAAACGAATCATGTGGCGGTAGGAGATAAATTGATGGTAGTATGCAATAGCTACTATTATGATAAATGTGAATTATTGAATGGTGATATCATAACTGTAGTAGAAACATCAAATGATATTATCTCTCAGTCTGCACCTATTTGGACTGAAAAAAATGGGAGAAAAGTAAAAGAAATCATTACGCTTGATTTCAGAGAAATAAGTTTTCAAGTAGAAGATGGTAATATTTATAAACGCTATATTATTGATACATTACTCCAAAACAAGCGACCTTCACTGACAATTGACGAAATGAAGGCTCTTTATATCAATATGGTAATGCGTATGCGTACGGAGAAAGGATTGACTAATCCTAAATCTGAAGAATTTACTAAGGCAATGTGGGGAGACCCTTTCTACAATGCTCTTCATGTAAAGTACGGTTATGCTTTTACATGCCATAAATCACAGGGTGGTGAATGGAATACAGTTTATGTAGATTTTTCAAGACGCACAGGGCTTGATGTGGATAGCCTTCGTTGGAAATATACAGCGATAACTCGAGCTTCTAAGATGTTATGGTGTATTAATCTTCCTGATGTAACACCTATTACATCTCTTAAAATAACCCCTATCAATAAAACTGCAAAAACAGCTGTTAATGCTTTATCTTTTGATAATATAGAGGATACACCTTTTCATCCTTCATCAATATTACCTTCAGTAAAATGTAAATATTGGTCTGTTGTAAAGAATATGAATGGAACTCTATATTCAGTAAAGAACGTTATCTGTAAACCTTGGAGAGATATTTATGAAGTAAATACACCAACCGGTATAGTAAGAATTGATGCAATATATAATGGAGCAGGTCTGTTTACAAAATATGAAACAGATGCCAATGACACTGAGTTGTTGTTTTTCTTCCAGAATGATGAAAATATCAAATATAAAATAGACTATCATCCATCTTTGGAGTCATTAAAGATGCTACATAGTCGCATGATTTCTTTGTGTGATGAATGTGGTATCATATTAACAAATGTGGTGGAAGAACATTACCAACTCGTATATTATATGAAAGCTTCTGGTAATTATGCTGCTATAACTTTTTTCTTTAATGGGAAAGGGTTTATTAACTATGCTGCTCCACTTTCTGATATCGGAGAAGCTGATATTAAACTGTCACAACTCATAGAAAAATTAACATAATAGAAGAATACTAATGTCTGTAAAAGAAGTAACATTATTGCGTAAAAAGTGGTAATCTAAAAAGAAGCATATAAGATGGCCATAGATGATCTGAAAGAAGATAGGAATAACCCATGGGCACAAATGTCTCTCTTTTGGGTTCTGCGTGATATATGTCAGCAACTATGCAATAGAAACGCCATAGATAAAGCTAAAATTTGCTTGAAAGAGATGTCTTCATTACTTCCTACAATGGTGGATGATAGTGGCGCAGGAGAAAGAGCTTATACTAATTTGTATAAACGATTGCAACCTAACGCTGATGCTATTTCAAAAGCATCCGAGCTATCAAAAAATGATCCTTCAAATGCTTATGTTCAGGTAAAGAATTATATTGACTCTGCAAATGATGTAGATTCAGCTTTGCATGAAGAGTTAGGCTGGATAATTTATCGTTATATCAAGGCTAAAATTTCAAATTTGACATCGTTGGAAATAAGAACGTTGCTAAAAGACTATATGTATCTTAGGAATGAACGTCCTTCAATGCTTCATTCTCAAATATTGAACTTTGCTTTGAGTTTCTCAAAAGAACATTCTGATTTTAGTTTTTACCGTTTCTTTATGCTCTGGGAACCAGAAAATTTACGTTATGAAGATTTGAACAAGGGCTATTACAATGGTAGTGAAATTCCCTCGCTTATTTCTCGTATATGTCGTCAAATTGTAAATAGCGGCGAGGATATTGATGTCGAGATGCTGTGTGAAAAGATAAATCTCCCAAAAACAGAAACACTTGACCTGTTACGTGAACCGCAGTTTTGGGAAATTATGAATCTTCATAAAGAAGGTAAAATGCGTGAGATGTTTGAAGCTTTTACTGTCTATAATAAAAGAAACGCCGTTTATGGTGCTTCTCATTGGCATTCTGAAGTGTTGAAAATTGCAGAGCGTCACATGAATGGTCAAGAAACATGGAGATTTATTTACTTTTTTAGAGATTGGAGATATGAAAACCTCATGGATGCTGATTGGAAAGAAGAAACAGATAATAATGGTAACACTTATAAACCTTTGGCTGTTAAAGCAGCAAAGAAGTGTTATGAATATCTCAAAGAATCACACCCAAGAGATGCAGAACTAGTATCTTGGTTAGATTCATTGTATAATGTTCTTATTGAACGTGCTAAAAAAGATGAATGGATATTAAGACAACGAGCAATAATATATACATGGCAACAGCAATATGACCTTGCTATCAATGTGTACAAATCTTTATTACTTGAAATGAGTGAAAAATACTATGTATGGAGTGAATTGGCAGATTGTATACAAGATAGTAATGAATTAAAGATAGCATTGCTTTCTAAGGCTTTACTTGTTGAACGAAATGAAGATTTTCTCGGCTCTATTCATTTGACTTTAGCCGACCTGCTTATAAAGGAAGAGCTAACATCTGAAGCCTTATGCGAATTGAATATATATAAGAAATTTCATGAAAACACTTCCCGGAAATACCAAGAATATATTGAACGAGTCGACATATCAGTTATTCCGCCCAATAATAATAAGCTATTGTATAATAGATATGCCACCATTGCTGAAGAGTACGCTTTTTCAGAAATTGAAGCAAAAGAGGTTACGCTGGTGGATAGATGGGAAAAAGACGGAAAAACTTATTGCACTCTCACAAATGGGGTAGACGTTATATTTCAAGTGAATGTAAAGCGGTTTCCTTTTTTTGACGAATGCGATATTTGGTTCTGTTTTTAGAGTAAAGTGTCATGTAGATAAAGAGGAAAAGCAAATTCAGACAAGTTGCTTCTCTTGGAATAAAACAAAAGTGACAGAAGCTAAATATATACCTCTTTGCATGCATAAGAGTCAAACAAGGCTATGGATGGGACTTCCCCAAAAGTTTGGATATGTAGAATATTTGAATGAAGAGAAGAAAATTCTACATATTGTAACGCAAGATTCCCAGCAAATATTTCAAGCTTTTAAAGAAAAATGGGGCACTATTTCAAAAGGGGATTTTGTCAGTTTCAGAGAATATACTATTATAAAAAAGAATGAAAACAAAGTAGTTATTGCTAATGTAGAAAAAAGTAAATAAAGAAACTTCTTTACCGAATTTTAATTCTGGTATTGTGGTCGTTGACGATATAAACATACAAAAAAAATTATTCCATTACACTTTCGGTCAAGGAAAAAATTGGAGGTATCGTATTCTTTAATGATACGGATCTTCGTCCCGAAGTAGGACAATGCTTGAAAATATTCTATTGTGTAACAAAAGACAGGAAAGGTGAAAAAAGGCCTATTGTACTTAATGTAGAAGAAACTGCAGAAATAAACACAAGTGCAATAAAGACAATTCAAGGTCACTTAGAATTAAAATATAAAAATGGTTCTTGGGATGATTCTCCTGATTTTGCATTTATTGGTGATTACTACGTTCATCATTCTGTTCTTTGTGAGTATAATATCACGAAAGACTGCTATGTTACTGCCGATGTTATATATGCTGGACAGGGTAAATGGAAAGTTATAAAAATACATCAATAGAATTATTTGACAAGAGACAAAATATATCCTATTTTTATTGCTTGCCAAATAATTTTTATACCTTTGCAATAATAAAGAGTTACTTGAATGCAATTCAAGGCAGAACATAGCATATGGCACAGTTGCTAATTCATTACCTCAAAATCGGGTAATTCTCCTAAAGTCTTTTGTATAAGGCACTAACAGAAGTTTTCCAGAATTACACAAAATAACTGGTAATCAGTTTATCGTTGGCTAAAAAAGGCTTGGATAGCCTGATTATATTTGCTGAGGCTTGTGCTTTTATGGATTGCTTTCATTAGTTTTCTGTCCGCATTCGGTGCGAGATATTCCCAAAACGTTTTCATCTTGTTCAGAAGCTGCCCGTCGCCTCCTTCCAGTTGTGCGGCGTACTGATTGTAGACGGAAGTATGCATGATATGCAGTTTCTCTTTCATCTCGTCGGGTGTCAGCGTACGGTTTTCCTTATACTCCAAAGCTAATGCCGGGTTTGCGAGCAGTCCGCGTCCGATCATCACTCCTGCCAATGCGGGGAATTGTTGCCGGATGCGGTGAACGTCATCCGGGCAATTAATGTCGCCATTATATATGAGCGGATGTTGGCAGACATTCAGGAAAGCGTCGAACCCATTGAGGTCTACACTTCCTTTATATTGCTGTTTTCCCAGACGGGGATGCATCGTGATGTGGCGTAGCGGCAGGTCATTTAATATAGGAGCGAGTTGCAGGCATTCGTCGGGATTCTCCCAGCCCAGTCTCATCTTTACGGAAAAACTGATTTGCGGATATTTCAGAGTCAGTCCCAATAATGTTTTCACTTCGTCCGGATAAGGCAGAATGCCGGAACCGTTGTGCCGTTTAGCCAGAAGCGGAAACGGGCAGCCCAGATTAATATCCGCCTCCTTATATCCTTTTTCTATAAAAAGGGATAAGATTGTCTCCGCCTTTTCTATGGACGGAGCTATGAGTTGAGGAACTAAATGAGGCACCTGATTACTTTCCGGAGCGATCTCACGGACATCTTTATTCCGGAAACCGTCTTTTTCCAGTCGTACGAACGGAGTATAATAACTGTCTATGCCACCGAAACAGGCAGCGTGTGCATTACGGTAAAAAGCCTCCGTATAGCCTTGCAATGGAGCGAAGTGAATGGATAGAATGTCTTGCATTACGTTATTTTTGTGCAAAGATACATCGAATATACTTTGGTATATGTATGTTTTTGTATCATAATTGAATAATTTTGGCCTGTAAATTAGGGTATCAGTACTTAATTTTGCGCATTGACAAATCTAATTAAAAATGTAAAACTAATAGTATGCAAACCGGATTCCGAACAAATTTTTCATGGAAGAGAGGCTTCAGTATGATGCTGTTAACCTTATTTTCTTTCTCTGTGGCAGTAGCCCAAGTACTTGTACGGGGTACAGTCGTTGATCAAACCGGGGAGTCGGTCCCAGGTGCCAGTATTCAGATCAAGGGCGGTACTCAGGGTACGATAACAGATCTTGATGGTAAGTTCTCGTTGAATACTCCTAATAAGAAGTCTATTCTTATAGTCTCTTTTATCGGTTATGTAACCCAGGAATTGCCGGTCGAGACGGCCAAGCCCATGTCTATCATCTTGAAGGAAGATACGAAGACATTGGACGAAGTCGTTATCGTAGGCTATCAGGAGGTGAAGAAGAAAGACCTGACCGGTGCAGTGGCGAAAGTAAATATGGAAGATTTGCTGAAAACGCCTGCTTCTTCATTCGACCAGACTTTGGGTGGACGTATTGCCGGAGTAAACGTAAGTTCGGGCGAGGGTATGCCGGGCGGAACGATGAATATCGTTATCCGTGGTAACAACTCTCTGACCCAGGATAATTCACCTTTATATGTTATTGACGGGTTTCCGGTAGAAGATCCTGCTATTGCGGCTACCATTAACCCTTCCGACGCTGAATCCGTTGAAGTGTTGAAAGATGCTTCGGCCACTGCCATTTATGGTGCCCGTGGTGCTAACGGTGTCGTTATTATCACGACCAAGAAAGGAAAGGTTGGAAAACCTCAACTCAAGTATGACGGAAGTTTCGGATTTCAGCAGGTCACCAATACAATTCCAATGCTGGATGCGTATGAGTTTGTGAAGTTGCAGAATGAACTGTTTCCGGCAGATACCCAAAAGAACTATCTGATTGAACATGAAGGCAAGCAGTGGACGGTGGAAGATTACCGGGGTGTTCCGCAGTATGACTGGCAGGACGAGATTTTCCGCACAGCTTGGCAGCAAAGCCATAACGTCAGCCTGATGGGCGGAACGGAAGGGGTACGTTACAATGCGTCGGCTTCTTATTTCGATCAGGACGGTATCGTGCTCAACTCCAACTACAAACGTTTCCAGACTCGTATGAATACCGTTGTCCGCCGTGGCAAACTGAATATGAGTGTTACTGCCAACTATGCACGTGCCATTCAGACCGGTAGCTCTACCTCTTTATATTCATCCAGCGGTATGAATAACTTATTTTATAGTGTATGGGGTTACCGCCCTGTTACCGAACCGGATGTTCCGTTGAGCACCTTAATGGACAATGCGCTGGATTCATCAGTAGAACCGACTAATGACTATCGTTTCAACCCGATTATGTCATTGAAGAACGAATATCGTAAGAACTATACGAATAACCTTCAGTTGAACGGTTTTGTAGAATATGAATTTATCAAGGGATTGAAGCTGAAGGTATCCGGCGGTTACACGTACGATGCCCGTAGCAATGATACGTTTAATAACTCAAAGACCCGTTATGGTAGCCCGATCTCAACGGATAAGGTGAATGCACAGGTAGTCCGCCAGCAACGTCTGACCTGGTTGAACGAAAATGTATTGACCTATCAGGTTAACATTAACAAGAAGCATTTCTTTAATTCGTTGCTTGGTATTACTTTGCAGAATTCCGACTATGAATACTATTCTTTCAAGACCACCAATATCCCCAATGAATCTTTGGGCATGGCCGGCATGAACGAAGGTATCCCAAGTACGACAAGCTCTGAAAAGTCCTCATGGTCTATGATGTCTTATCTCGGACGTGTGAACTATAATTATATGTCAAAGTACTATGCAACGGCTTCTTTCCGTGTCGACGGTTCTTCCAAGTTTGCCAAAAAGAATCGGTATGGGTTATTCCCTTCGGCTTCTCTGGCGTGGAACTTCAGCGAAGAAGACTTCATGAAGGAATATAAGTCCATTCTTTCCAATGGTAAGTTGCGTGCCAGTTGGGGGTTGACTGGTAACAACCGTGTAGGTGAATATGAAGCCTATGCTTTGTTGAAAATGGCGAAAGCGGCATCGAACAATCTTCCTTCGGGAGTTTATCCGTTCGAGAACAATCAGAACAGCATCGGTATGGTACCTATCTCGCTAGCGAATAAAGATTTGAAGTGGGAAACGACGGAACAGTGGAACGTCGGTCTTGACCTGGGCTTCTTTGACGAACGAATTGGCATTAATGTAGACTGGTACATGAAAACGACCCGCGATCTGCTTCTTGATGCAAGCTTGCCTTATTCTACCGGTTATTATAGCGCAATGAAGAATGTAGGTAAAGTGCGTAACTCCGGTTTGGAATTTACCCTGAATACAATAAATATAAATAGAAACGGTTTCCGTTGGAGCACAAATTTCAATATTGCCTTTAATAAGAATAAGGTATTGGAGTTGGCGGAGAATCAGACTTCCTTGTTGACCTCCGCTTATTTCGACCAGACGTACAATTCACAGCCTACTTACATTGCGAAGAAAGGCTATTCAATGGGTATGATGTACGGCTATATGTATGAAGGTACTTACAAATACGAAGATTTTTATAAGTCCGGTGATACGTATGTGTTGCGTCCGGGAGTTCCTTACTTCTCCAGCGAGAACAACACTCAGCCGGGTATGCCTAAATATAAAGACCTGAATGCCGACGGTATAATCCACACGAACGACCGCACGATGATCGGACGTGGCTTGCCTATCCATACAGGTGGTTTCACGAATGATTTTGAATATAAAGGATTTGATTTGAGTATCTTCTTCCAATGGTCTTACGGAAATGATGTGTTGAATGCGAACCGCTTGTTCTTTGAAAACGTCAACAATTCACGTAACCTGAACCAGTATGCGACTTATGCCGACCGTTGGACACCGGAAAACCCGACAAGCAATATACCGGTAGCCAAGAACTCAAGTTCCAACAAGGTTGTATCTTCACGTGTGATCGAAGATGGTTCTTTCCTGCGTCTGAAGACATTGACGCTGGGTTATACTTTGCCGAAGAAAGCGCTTAGGAAATGGGGAATCTCTACTGCCCGTGTTTACGTAGCAGGACAGAATCTCTGGACAATATCCGGCTATTCCGGCTATGATCCTGAAGTGTCTATCCGTAACAGTGCCCTGACACCGGGACTTGACTATTCCGCTTATCCGAGGGCTTATGCTGTCAACTTCGGAATTAATCTTGGGTTTTAGTATTTAGTTGAAATCATATAAAAATAGAGAAGATATGAAAAAGATAAAAATAGCATTCCTTTCTTTGTTGGCTACATGTACGATAGCGTCATGTGACTTTTTGGAGAAGGAACCATATAAAATAGTACCGGAAAACTATTTCCAGAATGAGGCGGAAGCACAATCATTCCTGACCGGTATCTATTCGAACTTAGGACAGTCAACTTTCTACGGAGGTGATTACATGGTTCTTGCAGGCGGTGACGACCTGGAGTTTTATGGAGGGTCTACCGGACGTATTTCCAATACAGGATTGATTTGTAATAACACTACCACCAGTGATGCGGCGGTTACCAACCTCTGGCTCAATTTGTATAACGGCATCGAGCGTGCCAATATGTTTCTGGAACAGATAGACAATGTCCCCGGAATGAGTGATAAGAGCCGTTTGCAATACAAATCGGAAGCTCGTTTCTTACGTGCGTTTTATTTCTTTACGTTGGTGCAGTGCTGGGGAGATGTGCCGTTCAAGACGGAGTCTACCTATTCGTCCGGAACGGTGACTAATAAGGATATAGCACGTACGGATAAGAACGTGATTTATAAGTTTATCGTGAAAGAAATGGAAGAGGCTGCCGATGAAGAAACCGGAGGGCTGCTCTCTGCCAGAGAGTTAAGCTATAAGCCGGGACGTATCTCCAAGTCGACGGCATGGGGTATGTTGGCACGTGTCTATTTATTCTGGGCCGGTGAACATAAGCGCGACGGTAAACCGGCCGATGCGGAAAACAAGTCGTATTTCGAGCGTGCCAGCTATTTCGGCCAGAAAGTGCGGACACAGGGGCATACGCTTGCCGCTAATTACTGGGACCCGTTTATTGATATGTGTTCCGACAAATACAATACGACTGCCAATGAAAGTATCTGGGAAGTTGAGTTTGCCGGAGACGGAACGGGAGACGTGCGTTCGGAAGGCCGTATCGGAAATACGATCGGGCTTCAGTGTTCGGACTTTTCTTCTTTATCTAATGTTGTAGGCAAGGCTGACCCGGGATATTCTTATGGCTTTATTTGGGCAACTCCGAAACTTTATGATTTGTATGTGGCGAATGGTGATAATGAACGTTTCACCTGGAACATTGCCCCTTTTACATATCGTAGAATTGCGGACCGTACTGACTTGGGAATTGTAGGAAGAACTTTTGAAAACAAGGCGTTGTATGATCTGGTGAAAGGTGCCGGCTGGTACGGAGACAGATCGTATAATTATGAGGGAGCCAATGAGGGTGAAGAATATAACAGTAAGGTGGAGCAGATTGGAGATGTTTACAAAAAAGCGGTTGCTGCCGGTAAGGAAAGGAAAGATTTGTGTTGTGCCAAGTTCCGCCGGGAATATGAGCCTGCTGCAAAGAAGGACAAGAACCGTACTTCTATCAATTTCCCTATACTTCGTTACTCGGATGTGTTGCTGATGATTGCGGAAGCGGAGAATGAATATAACGGTGCCCCGACACCCTTGGCCGAAGAATGCCTGAAAGAGGTACGTGACCGTGCCGGAATCTCAGATCTTACAGGTCAGATTACTTCAGGTGAGGACTTTCTTACTATTATAAAGGATGAGCGTGCAATGGAGCTTTGTTTTGAATATCTCCGTCGTTTCGACCTGATTCGTTGGGGAGACTTTGTAGATAAGATGAACGAGCAGGCAGTGCTGGCACAGAGTGGAAACAACTGGACTCAGGGAGGGCAGGCTGCACCTTTCTTCCGGGTATCTTCCGCTTATCAGTACTTCCCGATTCCGGATGCCGAGAAAGCTGTCAACAAACTGATTACGGGCAATAACCCCGGTTGGTAATCCGCTTTAATCCAATTAATAATTTTTGAAGAGAATACAACGATGAAAACATATAAATTCTTAATACTAACTCTGGGAACTCTCTTGTTTGCTTCATGCGAAAAAAAGAGTTGGACCGGGATCTGACTGATGTCAGTGTAACTGTGGCTACCAATGAGAATGTACGGTACGAAGGCAACATCCTGACTGTAAAGAAGGGGACTCCTGTCGAGTTTCTCTTTCACGGTGATCCTGATTACATTTCTTTCTTCAGTGGCGAAATCGGTCATCAGTATATTTATCGTGACCGGAAGGAGATTTCGGTAGAAGATATTGTGTCATGCGACTTTAAGTTTTCGATTTGGGCTCAATACGGGGTAGCCAATTCATGCAAAGACCAGTTTGATGTGTTGTATCTGGCGGAAGAAGAAGATCCTGATAATCCGGGAAATACGATCTTTTTCCCGGGAATGAGCAAGAATAATTTCGAGGCTGATTCTGTACTTGTGGAGAAGAATACTCCCTGGAAGGAACTTATCACACGTGCGCAACTGCCGCAAGCACCTGTGACCAGTGCAGCCGGAGCTTTGAGTTTCAGTAAATCGGTCAAAGAATATATTGGCAAGAAACTGACGCTGGCTTTAGTGCTGAACAGAGATCAGAAAGAAGCAATAAGTGCTAATAATCCGGAAGATCCGGAGGCTACTATTGTTCAGTCTACATTCAATATTCTGAATATGTGTGTGGAAACCAAATGGAAGAACGGACGTGTCACTACTGCTTATGCAAGTTCTTTCGGCTTTACTCCATTGAACATGAAGAATAAGACGAAGTATGAAGAACAGGCTCCGGAAAATATGCCTAAAGATCTTGAATATGGTTCTGTTTCAACGGGAGTGACTGGCATGTGGAACTTGAGCAGTATAAAAAGCGGCGGATTTACTATTAACGGTACGGCTGCCAATAATCCTTGGAAGTATAATTGGCTTGTTTCCGATTATTTGAATCTGGCGGAATGTCCCGAACCGGATTCGGGAGTGAAGGTAAAAGACATTTCTCTGGATCTGGAGTCTTACTCTTATACTTATAATCAGGTGGGTACATATACTGCTACGTTTCTGATGAATAACGCAAATTATTCACATGTGGCGTCCAAGACTTGTGAATTGATAATCAATGTAACAGAATAACTTTAAATACTAATAGATTATGAAGTACATAAAATCGTATATACTTTTCGTTATCATGGGCTTTGCGGTTGCGGGGTGTACTATAGACGACCTGAAAGACGATGTAAACGACCTGAAAGATAGGGTGACGCTTATCGAGCAGCAGGTGAAACTGTTGAATGATAATCTGGCTGTGATCGGCTACATCCTTGATCCTCAGAATAAGACAGTCAGTAAAGTGGAGACTGTTAAAGAGAATGGGGTTGCTGCGAAATATGTCATAACTTTAAGTGATAATACCCAACTGACATTGACTATCGGTAAGGAAGGAACAGTCAACGAACCGGAGATTACGATAGGAGATGATGGGAAATGGTATATCAACGGTATTTCTACCGGCGTAGTAGCCGTAGGAGAGAACGGTAAGAATGGGGAGGGATATCCCGAATTTCGTGTACAGAATGGAAATTGGCAGATACGTTTCGGTGACGGTGAGTGGGCGAATGTTCCCGGTGGAGAGGGGATTGCCGGTGGCAGTTCTTTAGGCGACCAGATCTTTGAATCTGCCAAAGTAGACGGTAGCAACTTTGTTGTGACTCTTAAAGATGGGACTGTGCATACACTTCCTATCGTGGCAACTTTGGTTTGTGCTATTGATAGAACAGGTCTTGCATTTGATGATGAGGACTTCCTGATTATCAATAAAGGAGAAAGAGTGGTGATTCCTGCTAAGATTGAAGGTGAGAATCCGCAGGTTACTTATCCGCAAGGTTGGAGAGCTACTTTGAACAAACTGGATGTTGCCGATGAAAAAGGAAATAATTATCAGTTGTTGATCTTTGCTCCGGCTGCTGAGAATAAAACGTTAACGAGAGCCGCGGCGGATAATACTGCCGATGTAACTGTTCAGGTACAGGAAGGCTTGTTCTGGGCAGTTGACAAGATAAAAGTGAAGAATCCGAAAGGACTTGCTTCTAATCTGGATATGTATAATGAAGGACAGGCTGTTATTGTAGGCGGGCTGGAGATTACAAAAGAAAAGTATGGTGAAGCACAAGAGATTACTACTAATGGGGCGATAGCCGGTGGTGTTTATTTCGTGTCTGCAAACGATTTGACATTGACATATAACCAAGGAACCTCAGTTGTGGAAAATCTAATTATTATTCCTAATTCAGATGAGGTTACTTCAATAAACCTGAACATAGATAAGTCTATTTATCTTGGTAATGCCTTGATTTGTAAAAATACAAATATAAAGTATACAGCAACAGCAACTTATCCTGTACGTGTTCAATCTAAGGAAGCTAGTATTATAATCGACCGGTGTACAATAAGCGGCTTATTATTTGGATCGGGTTTTGCTATGCCGGAGGTGAAAGATGAGGCTAGTATTGGCTATTTTGGAATGACTGATACTAATATAAAGGTTGAAAATACTGGAACTAATTTGTACTTGGTTACTAATATGAACTGTAATGAACTTCGATTTGAAAATAATATTGTATATTATTCAGGAGTTCCGGAAGCCACTTCTAACGTGGAGAATTTTAAGGTGTTCCAAGGGCCAAGTTATAGTGTGAATAAACTAACATTAACTTCCAATACCTTTATTGATATTGAATCAGGGTATTCAAATGGGAAAACTTCCGCTATTGTTTATCCTTCGAAAATTGGTGATATCACAGTCAATAAGAACATTTATTATTTTACTTATCGTGAATATCCGGCATTCCTTATAAGAGTGGCATCTGCGGCAAAATCTAAGGTAACAATAGCCGAGAACAATTATGCTTATCTTTTTGAAACCGGATTGAATCTGAATGTTTTCCAAAATAAGATAGGTGATACTTCAGTTGGTTTTACAAGTAATGATGTTGATCTTTATGATACCACTGATCCGGCTACTTTTAACAAATCTACAGGGACATTCATTCCCAAAGAAGGTTACACTCAATATGGTGCACAACGCTAAAACTAAGAATTATGAAAAAGATATTGATACTATTAGTTTGCTTATTGCCTGTCATCACCTTTACCTCCTGTGATGATAAGGATGATATACGTAAAGACATCGACGATCTGAATGCTCGTTTGGATGCTTTGACAGATGATCTCGAAAATTTGAATACGAGCATCAAATCTTTCCAGGATGCAGTGAAAGGACTTGTTCTTGTAACCGGATATACAATGGATGAAAAGGGTAACTATACACTTTCACTGAGTGACGGTACGGAATTGGTTGTTTATGGCGGACAGCCTGCGGGAGATATTCCTACACTTGGCATTAATGAAGCCGGAAATTGGACATATACCCTTGACGGTAGAACCGTTGAATTGAAAGATAAAGAAGGCAATCCTTGTCCTGCTGTTCCCGTAGACGGTTCCGACGGACAAACTCCAACCATCTCGATTGATGCGGACGGTTACTGGTGTTATGCCGTTGGCGGTGGAGAACCTCAACGTATAGACGGGCGTTACAACATTGCCAATATTGGAGAGATTCCGGGAGGTATATTTGCCGATGTAACGGTGAACGGTAATATCGTGACCTTTGAATTTACAGACGGCTCGAAAACCGAGATCCCTTTATTGGGAGGATTGGATATGACTTTTTCTCAAGGTGGTTCATCGAATATTACTTCTGTAAATGTAGCGAAGGGGGTTCAGCGGTATTGACGGCAAAACAGACGAATGTAGCCAGAGTGATTATAGATCCCACACCTGTACAGGTAGTCTTGACTGATGACGCTTCCGATAATCTGACGATTAAAACAAAAGGACTGGCTTCCGGCAAATATACTGTTTATTTCCAGATATTCTCTAAGGAAGGATATCGTCTGATTAAATCATTAGAGGTGACGGTTGCTGAATAAGTTGAATTAATAATTAAGCGAAGAAATCATTATGAAATACTATAAATCATTCATATTATTCAGTTTGTTTGCATTGGCTTTTGTGTCATGTAATACAGACGATTTGGAAAGAGACATTGATGCCTTGAAAGATCGTGTGACGAATGTTGAGGCACAGGTACAGCAGTTGAACGATGAGATGAACATTATCCGTGTGCTGTTGGACGGCAACAAGACTATTACCGATTACTCTATCAATGGTGATACTTATACCTTGACCTTAAGCAATGGCGAAACATTGACTTTGACTCCGGGAGTGACCGGAGGCAACTATCCTTCTATTGAGATCGGTGCAAATGGTAATTGGTTTATTGGCGGTACAGATACAGGCTGGCGTGCTCAAGCGGAGAATGGGGAAGATGCTACCATTACTCCCGAATTTAAGATTGCACCCAATCCGGCCGATGGAGATAAAAAGTATTGGTATGTGAGTTATGACAACGGTTCAACCTGGAAAGTATTGGAAAACGGTCTGGCTGAAGGTATAAATACAGGTTCGAATCCTATCAGCAACGCAACTGTTGACGGAGATAATTTTAAAGTTACTTTTGGCGGAAAGGAGTATCTGATTCCTATTGTGAAAGGATTGGAATGTGCAATTAATGTTCCCGAAGGTGTAACAGATGATCTTTGGTTGGTAGCCGGAGGAGGTGCGTCTTCCTTTACTGTGAAAGTAAATTTGGCTGAAGGTGATTTAGTAAGAGTAAAAGCACCTGCTGATTGGAATGCAAAACTGTCGGAATATGTGGCTGGAACAACGGAAGTAACAGTGACTGTGACACCTCCTGCAACTCCGAGCGAGTGTACGATTATTGTAGAAGTGACTCATGGAGTAAATTCAGCAACAGATCAGATAAAGGCAAAAACTTCCAGTGATAGTTACTGGGCTGAATATCAGGCTGGATTTGATATCAGGATCGGTGATGTAGTACTTAATAAATATGATAACCCGAATGCAACGTTGATACAAGATGGTGAAACAATATCGGAAGAAGGAGTTTTCTTTATTGCAAGAAATGCTACTGTATCTTTATCGAAAAAGAGTTTGAAAAATCTGATTTTGATAGCAGAAAGTAAAGATGAGTATTCAAAGGTTAAAACTGCAAACAATACGCCTGCTATTGAGGTTGCTTTGTTGTGTAAAGGAATACATCTTTTAGAAGGAAGTGAAAATCTGACGAGAGCTTATTGGTTCAACTTAGGTGGAAACGAGGTTGTTAAACAACTATATTTTGATAGGTGTAAAATAGAGATTCCAAGTGGTAAAAACTTCTCGTATTTCTCAGCAGGAGTGGGAATTACCGATCTTATGATAGAATCTTGTTATATTTCAATGTCTGAAAATACCGATAAATCCTTGAACTTTTTAAACTTGCATACTCAGGCTTATACGAATATCGAAATCAAGAATAATATCTTTTATTGTAGGGATGCTGATACTTATTGTAATTTCACCTTGATGATGCTCACCACCGGAAATGTGAATGGTAATGTATCCATTAATAATAATACGTTTATCAATATGTTTAATCATTCTGATAATTATTATGTCAAAGTTCCCTTTGAAGAAGGTTGGAGTATGAAACAAAACTTGATTTGGTATGATAATGGAGAAAAGGGGACAGTAAAAGCCTTAATAGGAAGTGCAGTCGCTAATGAAACTATTGATTATAAAGATTTTATAAATAATCGGGTGTTTACTCCGGCTATGACAACAACTTTGACTTGGAGACCTTTCAACTCTACACCAGGAGCAGGGTTTAATAATACAATAGAAACATCTACGGCTACTACTCCTTTTGAAGAAGGTTTTATAGACATTGAAGGAAAATATACTCTTAAACCGGAATATCAAGGTATAGGTGCAGTTATCGAATAGTTGCTGCAATTAAATTTGATAAAGGCGAAGAATCTATTAATGCTAATATTGGGTTTAACGGATTCTTCGCCTTTATAACATTATTAGACTTTAGAAATATGAAAAACATGAAACTTGATTTACATAGTATAGCGACAACTTGTATGATGGTTGCTGTTATAGTTTTCACTTCCTGTTCGGACGATGAAGCAATAAATAACCCAACTATTCCCGAGCAACCGGAACAATTAACAGAACTCACTGCGCAATACAATACTAATATTGCGGCTTATCAGGCCATGATGAATGGCAAAGCCGAGATTGTAGACTACACCTCTGACGAGAAGGGTAACTACAAACTTCAATTGAGTAACCGACAGATAGCGGATGTTTATATCCAAACTGCCGACGATAAAGATATTCCCCTTCTTGGAATTGATAAAGAAGGTTACTGGAATTATCAATTGGAAGGTACTTCACGCATTCTGACAGATACGCATGGCAATCCGGCTCCTGCTTTAAACAAGACAGGAAAAGGTATTCTTACTCCTCAAATTGCATTGGGGGAGGACGGCTGTTGGCAAGTTTCTTACAATGGCTATCAGTGGCAACGTTTGAGTGACACTCCGGCTCCGTCATTGGAAGGAAAAACGGCTGTTGATTTCTCTCTTTACCGTTCGGTTGTTTTAGATGAACAGACGAATACAATCACTTTGGAATCCCGTACAAGCGGGAGTGTGCTTAAACTGGATACCCGCAATAACGGCACAGCACAAGCGTGGAAAAAGTTCCTGATGAATAGTGATGACAATGTATTGTTGGATTATTCGTATGCCGGATATAAACATGGAGAAGTGACACCTCCGGAGGCTTTCTCATTAGGATATAAAGTTTTCAATGTGAAAGAACGTATGGAAACCCGTGGCATGACTGCCCGTGAAGCCTTGATAACCATATTGCAGGAGAATAACATGACCCGTAAGGACGGTAAGAATTACAACAATGCAAATGCCCGGATTGTCATTTATTTCCCGGAAGGAGAATACGTATTGCATAATGACGATGACAATACAATAGAGCCGGGCAAGCCGGTATTGGGAAAGGAAGGTGATGAAGCATATTCTTTGGATAGTAAAGGAAATAATAAAAGTTCCAGTATCTATATATTCGCAGGCCATTTTGTAATTAAGGGAGATGGCGCAGGAAGAACAAAGCTGATAATGGATACTCCGAACTTGCCGGATGATATTACTACCATGTATTCGTCGCCGGTAATGATTGATATTAAACATAACTCCGGGTTGTCGAAACTCTGTGATGTCACGGGTAACGCAGCTAAAGGTACTTTTAGCGTGGAAGTATCCGATGCGGCCTCGCTGAGTAAAGGTGACTGGGTATGCCTATATTTACAGAACAATGACCCGGAACTGGTACGCAACGAGTTGTCTCCCTATGCACCCGAGCCGACAATGGAGAATATTATAAATGTAGGTGTGCAGGTGCAGGACTTCCACCAAATTGTGGCAAAAAGCGGGAATGTAATCACTTTTAAAGAACCTATAATGCACGAAGTTGATTCTCGTTGGGGTTGGGCGATCCACAAATATCCGCATTATGAGGAAGTCGGTATAGAAGACGTGACTTTCGTAGGACATGCCACCGATGATTTTCAGCATCACAGAAACTGGGCGCATGACGGTGCTTATAAACCGATAAAGATGACACGCCTGACAAACTCGTGGATGCGCCGGGTGAACTTTATAAGTGTTAGTGAGGCCAACTCGATTACGTCTTCCGCTAACGTGTCCGCCTACGATATTAAGATAGACGGTAATCGTGGCCATGCCGCCATTCGGTCGCAAGGGTCGTCGCGGGTGTTTATCGGCAAAGTGACCGATCGTACCAACGGACCTCTAATAGATAATAGAGGCGTCATACAGCAGGGGGCAGGACAATATCATGCTTGCGGAGTCTCAAAACCGAGTATGGGTGCTGTCATTTGGCGGGTACATTGGGGATTGGATGCCTGCTTTGAGTCTCATGCCACGCAGCCGCGTGCTACGCTGATTGATAATTGTACGGGTGGATTCATGCAGTCTCGTCAGGGAGGTGATTACAACCAACTTCCCAATCACCTCGATGACCTCACTATTTGGAATATGTATTCGGAAAGATCGCGCACGGCAAGCGGTAATTCGGCTCCTGCCGGTGTATTCGACTGGTGGCGTATCGGCTTTAAAGGTTGGAAGTTCCTTCCGCCCGTTATTGTCGGTTTTCATGGCGAACCGTTGAATTTTGTGCAGGAGCAAGTAAAACTGGACGAAAGTAATGGAACTCCGGTAGAGCCGCAGTCTCTTTACGAAGCACAGCTGGAGAAACGCCTGGGCTTTGTGCCTGCCTGGTTGAAGGCATTGAAATAAGAGGATACGAGAAATATCAACTAAAGAAAGAGAGGGGCTCGAAGGGCCTCTCTTTTTGGGGGTAAATTGATCAAAGTCTGATTTTTATATAAATCTGTTGATAAAGGTTAGAAGAATTGTGCAGTATATTACTTTGGTTGTAATGTGACTTTATCGTTTCTCTGTTACAAATGTATGCAATTTACGCTCTCTCCTGTGGATAGAATGATTCAGGATTGGTATAAAATCATACAATTCTGTTATTCCGGTATATTTATTTCTCTTTTACAGATTCCAATAATTCAGCTAATTCTTTTTTACGATGTCAGGATGCTGTTTCGCCACATTCGTTTTCTCCGAAGGATCGGACGATAAATCGTAGAGCTGAGGCTGTTGGTCGTTGCCAAGTTCCATTTTCGTCCAGAACTCAATGGCGGGAGCATCGCTGGGCTCGATATATTTCCACTGCCCTTTTACAATGGCAAGCGTATTATTAAGATTCTGTTGGACGATGTATTCGCGACCGGTATTGTTCCTGCCTAAGAACGTGTTCAGGTGTTCCTGGCTGTCGGGGGCTGCACCTTTGCGCAAAGGCTGATTCAGCAGTGAGGCGAGTGAGGCGTATACATCAATCTGTGAGAAAAGAGACTGTTGCTTGCTCGGTTTTACTTTGGCAGGCCAGCGGACAATGAACGGGATACGTGTGCCCGCTTCATAAGCGCTGTATTTCCCTCCCCGGTAGATTCCCATTGGAGTATGACCGTTGAGAAGCTCGTAGGCATGGTCCTGATAGCCGTCGTCGATGACGGGACCGTTGTCGCTGGTAAAGACCAGAATGGTATTGTCGGCGATGTTGAGGCTATCCAACGTGTTCATAATTTCACCGATGGTCCAGTCCAGTTGGAGGATAACGTCACCACGGGTGCCGAGTCCGCTTTTCCCTGCAAAACGCGGATGAGGGACTCGGGGAACGTGTACATCTTGTGTACCCATATACAGGAAGAAAGGTTCTTCTTTATGGGAAGTGATGAACTTCTTCGCTTTATGGGTGATGATGTCGGCTATATCCTCGTCTTTCCAGAGAGCGGACTTGCCGCCTGTCATCCAACCGATGCGGGGGATACCGTTGATAATGGTATTGTTATGCCCTTGGCTGGGTTTTAACGTTACGAGTTCCGGATTTTCTTCTCCGGTGGGCCAGTCGCCTACTTTATGCTCATAGTTGACGGTGATTGGGTCATTAGGATCGAGACCCACTACGCGGCCGTTCTCCACAAACACGCATGGCACACGGTCTACGGTTGCCGGAATGATAAATTCATAATCGAAACCGATACTTTGCGCATTCGGACTGATTTGGCTGTTGAAATCTGTCCCTCCTTTCGGTCCCAGTCCCAAATGCCACTTGCCAACGGCACCGGTGGCGTATCCTGCATCTTTCAGCATATCCGCCATAGTGACACAGGCAGTATCAATGATAAGTTCCGAGTTGCCGGGAGCGATACCTGTGTTCTTTTGACGCCAGGGATACATACCCGTGAGGAGCCCGAAACGGGAAGGAGTGCTGGTGGCGGAAGTTGCGTAAGCATTCGTGAATTGCACGCCTTGTCCGGCCAGACGGTCAATATTGGGTGTGCTCACTTTGGTTGCTCCGTAGCAACTCAAATCACCGATACCAAGATCGTCGGCGAATATGTAAATAATGTTAGGCTTCTGGTCGTTTTGTCCGTTACTCTTTTGAGCGGCATTATTACATCCTGACAACATTGCGATGCCGGGCAATAGCGGAAGTATACGTGATACGTTTCTCATGAAGTTGATTTTTAAGGGATGAATTATTGGAAGCAAAGGTAAATGATTGAAAGGAAAAGAAGGAGCAGGAATGTACAAGTGAAGTACAAAATAGTACACGAAAGGCTTTACTCTGTGATGTGAAGTGTGAAGATTCTACGCTTGTTCTCCTTAATAACCTTGCTTGTTTTTCGAAGTTATCTTGCTGACCTTGTGCCAACGTATTGGCACGACCCTGCCAAGCCTTTGGCACAACTGTGCCAGTGCGTTGGCACAAGCGTGCCAATAGGGTGGCACACTTGTGGCACAAAAGGTCCTGTTTTATGGCTGCAAGAGCGAATCGGCAGTATCTTTAATTCTCCTCCTTCGGGAAGGAGGAGTACCCGTAGGGGGAGGTGGTAGGTGAATACATAAATTAATTATTATCACCATTATACAAATTGTCCGTTTCTTCCCCGTCTCCTTCTTCTTTCTCTTCTCCCTTGCGGTAAGCCAACGGGCTGACATGATAAATCTCCTTGAAACACTTACTAAAGTAGCGTGAAGAAGAAAAGCCAATCCGGTCGGAAATCTCCGTAATATTCAGTTCGGGGTTATTCCGTAGCATGACAGCCCCTTTCTTCAGGCGAATGTTCAGAATAAAGTCATTCGGCGTTTGTCCCGTCACCGCTTTCAGTTTGGTGAACAGATTGGTGCGGGCCATACCCATTTCACGGGCAAAGATGTTGACATTGAAATCTGTATCATCCAAGTGGCGTTCGATAATATCCATTGCTCGGTCGAGCATCTCTTTATCCATTGGATTGGTAGCCAGCATTTGTGCAAAAGTCTGCGGCTGCTTACTGAATTTCTCTTGCAGCAGTCTGCGGGAGTTCACGAGGTTATTACAACGCGAAATCAGCAGGTTTGTATTAAATGGTTTGGTGATATAATCGTCCGCACCGATCTTCAGTCCTTCGATATTGTGCTCTATGGCCGTGCGTGCAGTCAACAGCACAACCGGGATATGGCAAGTGTTGAAATCCGTCTTGATCCGTTTACAAAGTTCCGTACCGGACATACGAGGCATGACAACATCGCTCAGTATAATGCTCGGCATCTCTTTTGTATCATTTCCAGAGCTTCTTCTCCGTCCGAAGCGGTACTGACCTGATAGAACGTTTCGAAGATACCTGCCAACATCTGCTTGATAGATTCATTATCTTCCACTATCAGCATCTTGGCGCCTTCAATCCGTTTATTTTCTTCCTCTTTCCATTCCGAATCAGGTATTATCTCCACTGAAGGAACAATCGTTTCCGTTTGCCGGATCGTTGATTCTGTGCTTTCTTGTGCTATCTCTTCCTCCGTGAAGTGCTTTTTGTCCAGTTTGAGGGTGATAATGAAGCTGCTTCCTTTGCCCGGTTCGCTTTCTACGCGGATGGTGCCTTGGTGAAGCTCAATGATACCTTTCGTCAGTGCCAGCCCGATGCCTGTACCGGCTCCGGTATTCAACGAGTTGAGGTGCTCGGTCTGGTAGAAGCGGTCGAATATCTTATCAATCTCCGCGGCGGCAATGCCCGAGCCGGTGTCTTTTATTTCGATTATGGCATAGTCTTCCTCTTGCGATACATTGATAGAGATAGTATCCTCAGCTTTAGTATGCTTTAATGCATTCGATAACAGGTTATTGATTACTTTCTGCATCTGCTTTTGGTCATACCACACTTCAATATCGTCTTTCTGTTTATTGAACTTGAAGTTGATTTGCTTGCTGCTGGCGTATTCGAGAAAGAGCAGATAATTCTCATACAGGAAATTCACCAGGTTGTGCCGGCTCACTTTGATTTTCATGTGTCCCTGTTCCTGCTTCCGGAAATCGAGTAACTCGGTAATCAGTTCCCGCAACTGGAGACTGTTCTTGTAAATTCCCAATACCTTATTATATATATTGGGTGTGAACGTCTGTACCTGCAACAACGTCTCCACCTGTCCGACGATTAGTGTCAACGGAGTACGGAACTCGTGCGAAATATTCGTAAAGAAGCGGAGTTTCGACTGGTTCAGTGCTTCCAGGTCTTCGATATGCTTCTTTTCGTACTTCAATGACTCGCGGAGTTTAATTCTTGAATTATAGTTCTGGATAAGATACCACAACAGGCTGATAGTGACGATGGTATAAATCAGATAAGCCCACCATGTCTCATACCAGGACGGAAGGACGATAATCAGCAGTTTGGCTTCTTTGATCCCGTCCCGCTGTGATTTGATGACAAGTGTGTACTTGCCCGGATTCAGATTTGTATAAGTGATAAGCGTCTGTTTGCGATACGTATGATTCCATTCGTCGGAGAAGCCTTCCAGACGATAAAGAATTTCGTCCCTGTTGGCGGGGATGAAGTTGGAAGTGGCGTACTCAATGCTGAACATTGATTGGTTCGCCCTCAATTTAATCTCCGGTGTATGGCAGATTGACTGTTCCAGAATCCCGGTTTCATCTCCGGGGGTTACTTCCTTACCGTTGACCAGCAAACGGGAAAGAAGTATGTTGTAAGATTTGGGAGAAAAATGCAGTTTCTTCTCCCAGAAAGAAATCATTCCCTGGATACCACCCAAAAACACTTCTCCGTCGTGTGTCACAAACAGCGCATTCTCATTGACGGCTGTCAACGGGAATCCGTTTTCCGTGCCATAATTATAGAACTTCTGGTGCGGATAGTCAAATTCTGAAAATCCTTGGTTAGTAATCAACAACAGATGTCCTTTTTGTATCGATGATTCGAATACCTCGTAAATGCAGTCACTGGATAAACCGTCTTTCTGCATATCAAAGTTCTCGAAATCATCGCTTTCCTTGCGGTAACGGTCAAGACCGCTTCCGGAAGTGGAGAACCACAGGTTGCCACTACTATCCAGCGTAATATTGTTGATGTTCTTATTGCTGAGGCTATTCGGAGTAGCCGGATTATGTGAATAATTGGTCAGCTTGCCAGTGTCGAACCGATAAGAGTAAACACCCTCTCCGGTGGCGGCAACCCATAGGGTACCGTCATTGTCTATACAAAGGCTGGCCACCATGTCAATTCCTCTTCCTTCTTTTGTTTCTTGAAAAAGCTGCTCACAACTACCTGTTGCCGGACTGAACAGGCAGACACCTTTCTGTGTGGCAACTACCAGCTTATCCTTATATGGTATAATATCGCGAACAATATCCGAGGGTAACGAGGTCGGATCTCCCGCCTTCATCCGGTAGACTGTAAAACGGTTGGTACGCAGGTCGAGCTTGTTTAATCCTCCCAAATGGGTACCTATCCACATGATCTCGTTAGCACGGTCGTAATAGATGGCTTTTACATTATTGTGCGAAATACTGTTTTTTCCTTCCTCATGGCGATACCAACGGTATGTATTATTGATCCGGTCGTATACGTTTACACCACCGCCTTCGGTACAAATCCATAAATTACCGTCCTTGTCCTCCGTCATTCTGCCTACAATCGGGCTGCTTAATCCTTCTTTCTCCGTGTCTCCCACTTTATAGCGGGTATAGATTTCATATTCAGGATTGAAGTAATTCACTCCGCCGAAGTAAGTTCCCAGCCAGATTGTTCCCTGCCCGTCTTTTACGATGCACCAGATAGAAGAATGGGTAAGCCCGTCGGGACTGTTTCCATTGGCGGTGTAAAGGTGAAACTGACCTGTTTCTCTGTCATATCGGTTCAGTCCGTTGAATGTTCCTATCCATAAATCCCCGGAGTTATCTTCGCAGCAACTTCTGACAAAATTGGAGCATAGACTGTTCGTATTCATCGGATTATGGCGAAGGTTTTCAATGCTGCCGTCTGTTTTTACACGGTAAAGTCCTTCTTCCCAACTCCCTATCCACAGTTCGTTGGAAGAATCCTCATAGATACTGGTTATATTGCCTTTTGTGACAGGCCGGGAAAGGTTTTTATCTTCCGACAGGCAGTATATGCCATTGCTGGTAGTCCCCAACCACAGATTTTTGTTTTTATCCAGGTGCAGGCAGGATAGAGTGATGTTTTTTCCCGCGAGATGATAGAAAAGATCGAAGTTGCCCGTACTTTCATTGTATACAAAGACTTCCTCCCTCTTTCCGATATATAACTTCTCATTAAAATAAATAGCGTCTACATTCCCTTGCAACAATGTTTTAAACCTTTGAGTCGCCAGATCGAATTCCGCCACACCATCGGTACAGAGCAGGTACACTTTACCATTTCTATTTCCGGTGATGCGTAGTACGGTATTACTGAACAGACTGTTCGGGTCGTTCTTTTTAAGTTTGAAACTCTTGATATCATTACCGTTATACCGGTTTAGTCCCTCGCGCGTACCGATCCATATAATTCCCTGTTCATCAATATACATGCTGTTGACAGAAAACTGAGAAAGTCCATCATCAGTGGTCAAATGGCTGAAAGTGATGTTCTGTCCTTGTGTACGGACGGTGTCTACGCTTAAAAAAAGCAGAAATAAAAGGATTACTTTTCTCACTAATTCGTTTTTTAAGGTATTACTACTGGCAAATATATTGTTTTTATTTCATTTCAGTGAACCTTATTAGAAGAAAGTCTGTATATTTGTTGTAATCTGAAGTATCTTATTTGATTACCAACGCTTTGTAGAAAACTCGCATGAGAACGGGCAACGGATAAGAAAATGCCAGACTGTTCAGAACCACCATGTTCCTCATGCTTTCAAATAACTCTTTTGTCAATGCAAAGATAGCATTTTTTCTTTAAAGGCCGGTAATATCCGGTCTGAATTTTATGCAATAATCCATACCGAAAAGTACAGCCATCCCGTAGCCGAGTCCCCGTAACTCACAGGCAAAGGTAACTCGTGTTCTTTTCGTACAAGCAAGGTCAAGCCCTTCGGGTTCCGTGGAAAAATCTTCCGCGCCCGAAGGGCTTGCGGTATTTTTCCCGGAAACCTTGCATGTACGGAACACGACCTTTTAAAGCCTGTAGTTACGGGAACTCCGGCCCCGAAAAGCCGGACTAACAAAAATCAATTGTTATGTTACAGCAGATGGCAAAGAACAAGTACAGTATCGAAACGCTCAGAGAACGGAATGTTTCATACGACCATGAACATTGGCTGACGCAGGAAGATGTGGATATGGCCAACAATTATGTACAACTCATCGAGCGGACACGTTCTGAAGTCACACCGCAAATCGGTGACAGGCTGGTATATGTAACCGAACATGGGGACTATTACGGTCACGCCCTTATTGACAGCAGGAGCGCAAAAGAAGGATACCTATCCGTATGTGAACAGCCGTATGTGCCTTTCGTATGGACAGAGGACGGGAACATCCGTCTGAGTGTCAGCGGAGGCGCATTCCACTCTGTAAATCCAAAAGACCTGAAATTCCTGAAATGGACGGAAGGCGCGTTCAAGGACTGGGGACATTGCGGGGCGTGCGCCAACGGTTCGGTAACATTCCTGGCTAAAGTGCCGTTATGGTTCTATGCCGAACCCAATCCCAAGTATGGAAAATTCACAACCGAGACCTACCGGAAGTTCTACCTGAACAAAAGAGAGGAATCCGGAAATGGCAATCTCTATCAAAGTCTTGATATCGCTTTTGGGAACGAAGCCGACTTCCAACAGTTCCTGAAAGACTACGAAGGAACGGTTTTCAAAGGCAATTGGCCCACCCAAATCGTATTATGGTGTTTCCGTCGCGAATATATATTCCTGCCTCTTGCCGAATGGGAAAAGATTGATGCCCCGGTCGAAGAACGAAGGCTCAATTTCCATCCCGAACAGGTCAAGATAGTCAAGGACATGGAAAAACACATCACCTGTTTCTACCGAATCAAATCACAGAATTTCTAACACTTAAAAATCCAACAGATATGCAAACTACAACAGCAACCAAGACCGGTAACGCTCCCGACCTGCTTCAAGGTATTCTGAGCGTACAAGTGAGAAATGAGGACAAAATCACGGAGCAAGACCGAATCTATTGCCAGAACCAACAGGACTTGCTCTACAAGACACTCGATCAAATAGACCATTGGTACGCCATCTTCAAGGAAGACGCGGAGCAGTATCAGGAGGAACGGAAGTTCCATTACGAGGAAAACGGCAAGGTATCCATGCGTGATTTCTACACTTACCATAACGACAGGGACGACTATTCGCACAACGAGTTCAAGCCGTTCGACCTTATCAACGACCTGGTGGATAAGAACCGAAACGCCAACGCGAATTTTGCGAACCGCATCATTTCTTATTTCAACAGGACTTACAACGTGTCGGTTCCTGAGTATAAAATAGACGAAAAGACCCTTCCGATGGGCTTCCGTCCTGTTTATGACACATATGTCGATGTAGTCATCGAACACTTGGGCGGAAAGAGTTTCCGGGAAACGGCCGTGGAAGAACTGCTCGCACGCCTGGGCAAAGTTGTCAAACCGGCGTACTGGAGCAAAATCAAGACGGAGTTGAAGAAGGACAGGATAATCTTTCCCGAAATCATCCGTTTCGATGAGTTTTCCATGCAATACAACCAAAGGAACAGAATCTCCTACAACTACGGCGGAGAACTGGAAACCCTGTGTGCCGGCATTGCCTACGGTGCGGATGACATTTTGAACGGAAATTCAAAGATGATCATCCGTTTCGATGATAATAATGTATCCGTCAGTGACTGGTACGACCTTACCACCACCAATGCCGAGCAAATCCGGTTCTACAAGAACGGACGTATCGATGTCCGGTTCAAGGACAGCGCGGCAGCCGAGAGCTGTTTCAGGCGTCTGCGTCTGGATGAAATCACCCTAAGAGAAAACTGACCATGAGAAGAATCCCACAGCACCCCGTAAGGCAATCCTTGCGGGGTGTTTTCATTTTTAATGATAAACAGATAAAGTCATGTATGCCATCATCCCCCAACAGATACCGCAAGGTATGCGTGCCGAAGTCAACGAGAAGATACTTTTCTCCATAGACTCCGGCAAGGACCTCATTCCGGCGGAGAGCATCTACAACTGCTATACCGGCATCGGAGGGCTGCACAACCTCAGGCAGTCCGACTTTGCCAGCTACCACGAGTATGCCGAAGCGAAGAAGGAGTTCGAGATGGGACAGTTCTTCACCCCGCATGAAATATGCCGGGACATGGTGGATATGCTGTGTCCTGTCTCGTCCGAAATGGTTCTTGACATGTGCTGCGGCATGGGCAATTTCTTCAACCATCTGCCCAACCCGCATAATGCCTACGGCTTCGACATAGACGGCAAGGCCGTGGCTGTCGCACGACACCTCTACCCGGAAGCCCATATCGAGAAATGTGACATCCGGCAATATTACCCGCAGCAACGCTTCGATATTGTTATCGGCAATCCTCCCTTCAATCTGAAGTTCGACTACAAACTGTCGCAGGAATACTATATGGACAAGGCTTACGATGTGCTTAATCCGGCCGGTATCCTGATGATAATCGTGCCCGGCTCCTTCATGCAAAGCGAGTTTTGGGAAAAGACACGGATAGCCGGTATAAACGGCAAATTCTCTTTTGTCGGTCAGACTAAATTGGTTCCGTCAGCCTTTGCCGCAGTCGGAGTCCATGACTTCAATACGAAAATCATGGTATTTCTCCGTAAATCGGGCCACATTGAGATGCAGGCTTACAATGCGGAGGAATTCATAACGGCGGACGAGCTGAAAAAGCGCATCGGCGAGGCAAGGGCGATGAAACACCGGTTGCGTTTCGACCTGATGCGCGAGACCAACCGGATCGACAAGGAAGAACTTGAACTGTTCGAGTACAAACTTGCCAAGTACATGTACGAACTGAAAGCGCACGCCAAGTTGAACAAGCATATAGACAGGGCGGAAGCGTTGGTCACGAAGTTCCGTAACCAGAAACCGCCTGAGAACGCCACGCGGGAGCAGGTGGAGCAATGGGAGAAGAACAAGCTGACCCCGAAGAAAGTGCTTGCCGTCATCCGCAGGTACATCACCTCGCAAAATACCATACCTCGCAAGGAAGTGGCATTGGTGAAGACCTCATACGGCTTCAAACTGAAACAATATGCCCCGAGACTCCTTGACAAAGTTCCGCACAAGGCGGCAGGTATCAACGACCTCGTGCTGGAACGTGCCGAACTGCCCATGCCGGAAGTGCCGACAGAAAAAAATATGCGTCAAATCCGTGCGGCGGAGAAACTGATCCGACGCAAACGGAGAGAGTACGAAATGCAGAACCGGCAGTTCCCGGAAATGGAGGAAGATGGCAGGCTGAAAGAATACCTGGAACGGTGTGCATTCATCAACAAGGACGGCGAGACCTGCGAGTTCACCACGCTCCAGAAGCACGACCTGAACCTTGTCTTGCAGAAACAGTACGCCCTGCTGAACTGGCAGCAAGGCTCGGGCAAGACAGCCGCCGTGTACCACCGTGCCAAATACCTGCTCAAATTCCGCAAAGTACGGAATGTCATCATACTGGCTCCTGCCATCGCCACCAATATGACATGGATACCCTTCCTCTCGATAAACAGGGAACAGTTCCGGGTGGCAAGGAACAATGCCGACCTGGAAACTGTGCCGGAAGGAGTGTTCATCGTCCTATCCACCTCTATGCTCGCCAAGCTGAAACGGGGCATGGCAAGGTTCGTCAAACACAGTTCAAGAAAACTGTGCCTTGTTTTCGACGAGTCGGACGAGATAACCAACCCGTCGTCACAACGTACAAGGCATATCCTCGGTCTCTTCCGCCGCCTCAAATACAAGATACTCGACACCGGTACGACCACACGCAACAACATCGCCGAACTGTACAGCCAGTTCGAGCTGCTGTATAACAACTCCATAAACATGATTTGCTGGAGTCCGCAAGTCTATCGCGAGAACAAGGACAAGGAAATAGAGGAAGAGAATAATGTGCATTACGGCGAGCCGTTTCCCGCCTTCAGGGGGCATGTGCTTTTCCGTTCCTGCCACTGTCCCGGAAAATCCACCGTGTTCGGCATTGAGAAGCAGAACCAGGATGTCTATAACAAGGAGGAACTGGCCGGGCTTATCGGCAAGACCGTCATTACACGCAAGTTCAGGGACTTTGCCGGAGAGAAATACACGATACGGACACATACCGTCAGCCCGTCCGACGGCGAGCGTGAGGTTTACCGTGTCATCATCGAGGAGTTCTGTCGCATCTGCGAACTGTATTACAACAGCACGGGGGATGCGAAGAAGGATGCCGGCCTCCGGCTTATACGCCAGATCAAGCTGCTCATCAAGGCCTGCTCCGTCCCACACCTGATAGAGGGTTATTCCGGCGACGGAATTCCGAACAAGACAAGGTACATCGAGAGGCTGGTACGGAAGATACCCGGCAAGGTGGCTGTCGGCTGCACGTCCATAGCCGCTTTCGACCTTTACGAAAAGCATCTCCGCGAATGTTTCCCGGACCGTCCGGTGTTCGTGGTCAAGGGCGACATGGCGTTCAAGAGACGGCAAAGCATCGTGACGGAGTTCGACTCCACCATCAACGGCATACTGGTCTGCACGCAACAGAGCCTGAGCAGTTCGGTGAACATACCCGCCTGCAACGACGTGATACTTGAATCGCTCCAGTGGAATATCCCGAAGATGGAACAGTTCTACTTCCGTTTCATCCGCCTCGACTCCAAAGAGCTGAAGGACGTGCATTATGTCACCTACAAGGATTCCGTGGAGCAGAACCTGATGGCACTGGTGCTTACCAAAGAGCGGCTGAACGAGTTCATCAAGACGGGCGAAGTGAAGGAACAGTCGGAAATCTTCGAGGAGTTCGACATCACCATGTCCGTCATCGAGAGCCTGCTGGTCAGGGAGCGTGACAGCGAAGGCAGGATACACATCAGCTGGGGAAGCCAGCGCATCATGAATTGATAAATCGGAAAAACAAATGAGAAACCGCAGATTCCATTCCACAGGCAAAGGTAGCCCACCCCCTTACCGGCAGGGCAAGGTCATGCCGCAGGCGGTTTCCGGGAAAATCATCCTCACCGGAGGCTCCGGTATTTTCCCGAAAAACCCTGCACTGCCGGGGTGCGGACCTTTTGGAGCCTGTGGAATGAAATCCCCGGTTCCGTATCATAAACTATAATGAAGAATATCATGGACTTGAATCAGGCAGAAGTGGCAGTGACCACGCAGCATCTCATAGACATGGGGCAGGAAAAAAGACAACCTGCTGCAAATGTCCGACTTCGGCGACATGGGGGAATTCCTGTGCACCTGCTCGAACTGTTTCCCGAAGAGGAAACGCCGGAATACAGGTACACGGGATGGGAGGAAATCCCGGACCCGCTCATCAACCGGGAATGGCTGTGCCCCAACTTCTTCGAGATAAGGGAGGCGATGGAACAGCTGGAGGAACCCGACAAGGATTGCTTCTTCGACTGGTGTGACCGTCACGGGCATGACATCAGTACGGAAGACCCGCACCTGCTGGTGGCGCACTATATCGAACTTTATGGGAATGTGGCCTATACCGACGATGAGCCTTGCCCGGACAGCGGGGACGAGAGCCTGCCGTACTACCCGGGCATATCAAACAACTGTTTCGACACGGGCATTCCCCGCTTCGAGATATTCGATGACAATTACGATTAAAACATATACAAGATGGAAATCAACTTCAAAGGGCCGGTAATGCCGGTTGACCCCTACTCGCAAATGGCGTTCGTGGAGATTCTGAACATTCTCCTGACGGCAGGACACATCGTGGATGTGAACAGGTTCCTGATAAACAGGAATGCAAATCCGCAATTCGGCTCGTTGTCAGGATATTTCAAATGGTCATTCTCCGACAACCACTTTACCCTGTGGCAACGGGTGGAATACAACTCGCCGATCTGCTTCAGCCGGCGCATATTCAGCATCCATTTCGGAACGCTGGCAAGCCGTGACAGGAAAAGAGACAATACGGTAATGAACTAAAACATATCAATATGAGTCACCAGATAATTACAAGAATGACATACAATGCCAAAACCAGGCAGATAGAAACTTGGCAGCACTCCAGCAACGTGTGTCCGGCAACAGACCATTTCCATGCCTTGGATGTAAAGACCGATGAGCAGATGCTCTTCTTCATAAAATTGGTGGCAAATCGGGAATGGCAGACACGTAAATGGCACAAAGAGTTTGAGATACTATTTCAGGAATACCCTGAACTAAATACGGACTCCTACTGCTATGAGCTTGAAGGCAAGCCATGGGAAGAATACTGTGCCATCCGCAACAAATACGAACAGTTGGCAAAGAGCAAATGTAGCGAGATAGCCACACGATTCAGACAGCTTGCAAACCTACATAAGCAGCATATGAATGATACAATAACGATAGGAAACAGGGAAATCGCGCTGATGGCATTCGACAGGCTCCGCAAGGAAGACAAGACAGATTCCGCATTGAAACTCGCACGGTGTATGCTGCATGGCACAAGCATATCTCTTGGCATAGGTGATATCGACTGGGATATCGACATGGCGATACGGCAGTGCGGAGGAGAACCGAAAACGGGATACAGGTACACGGCGCATTTCCACTTCAACCGGAACACGGAGATGGAAAAGGAAAGATATGACCGGATTGTGAAGGAACTGTATGGATAAAGAAATTTACACGGAGGCGGCTGCAAGGTCGCTTCCGGCATTTATAACGGTATGTACGGGAAAACAGAATCCTGCCGTACACAGGTAAGACAAATGGATGAACAGAAAACATTGACATTGGATTTCATCAAATCCCTGATGGAACCGGTCTATACGCTGGTATGGACAGATTACAATGACAACCTTGACAACCATCGCGGACTGATTCAAAAATGCCTTGACAGCAAAAGCCGCGAACATTTGTGGGAAAAGGCAGACGAGTGGTACAGCGATGCCGAATGGGAGGCTGTCCGTGAGATTATTGCGAAACTGAAAGAGGAATGTACCGTATTCCATGACTTTGACGGGGAAGCGGTCGATGACTTCTTCGATGAGCACGAAGATGAAATCCGTGACGAGATTTACAGCCGCAACGATTCGGACGTGATAGCGGAATTGATAAGGCATACGGATGACATCCCCATCCGTGTGGAGATGCTTTCCAACTATGACTGCATCAATTCCAACTGGTTCGAGTCGCAGGGCGGTTACAGCTATGAGGAATCCTACTTCGGGGACATGGTGGACAGCCTTAACCTCAATCCGACTAAGGTGAAGAAAATCCTGACAGGACACGGCTACAAGACATACGGACGTTTCCCGGACCGTAAGAGCCGGAACGGCAAGGAGCAGGTTTCCTACGAACAATTCTACGAGGAACTTATCAATTCCTGCTGCGGTGCGAACCTGCTTACCTACATAGGCAGGGTAAGCCTGAAAGAGCTGTATGAAGCCGGCTTTTCATTGAAAGAGGTCGTTATCCCCAAAGGCAACTGTTGCGGACTGTTCAGCTCCATATATGGCGGAGGCAGTCTGCTTGAAATGGAACTGAAGCAGGATGTACGCCTGAAATTGGATGTCAAGGGCTGTAACGGTTTCCGTTTCCGGCTGGATGACGAACGCTCCAAATATGACTGTTCGGTCCAGCATGTATATGGGGTGGACGACTCCTTTTTCGGAGATGCGGTTCACATTGTATCCTGATAAGATCAACCAATCAACAATTAAATCATAGAAGATTATGGCAAAATACGATGTAAAAAGTAAGGTACATCTTCGAGGGTACTTACACAGTGGCGGCGGAAGACCGTGAAGAAGCGGAAAGCATGGTGGCGGAAGACTGCGGTCTGGTATTGGGCGGCAACATCCACACAACGCTGGATGACGATGAAGTGACGGACTGGAAGTTCGGTTGTCATCCGGACTTGCAGGTTCTCTCCGTAAGGCAGAGAGGCGGGAAATCCCCCATGTCGGTGTTCGGAGACAGGATCGAAGAACTGCGAAAAGACATCATCGAAGCGATACGGCAGTTACTCCACGACCATGCCATGAATGCGATACGGTTTCCGGAAGAGGATGATGACCCGGTCTGGGTAATATGGTTCAGCGATAACGGAGACCCTTACGAGTGCAGGGTGACAGGACTCCGGGTAACGGACAGCAGCCTGACCGTCATCGCCGAAGATAAAGAAAGCGGTGACGAGGTGGAATGTTACAGCCCGTTTGAACTTGGTGCAAAGAACATAGACTGGCTCCATGAAATGTACGAGGCTGTATGGCGGCAACTGGAAGAGAGCGAAAAAGTAGAACCACAAACTGAAGAACAATGAAATATCAAGCGGAAAATGCAGTCTCCAGCTTCTTCTACTATATGTGGAACGCCTGGAGCAAGGAAGAATGCAAGGCCGTATTCGGAAACATGCACCGGCACTTCTGGGATAAATGGTCCGGATTGGCGGACAAGTCCATATTCGGCGCGGCGGAACGGTTCTTTGCCGAGTTGTCGGAAAATTATCAGAAGCAGCTTGTTGAGCGTGCGGTTATGCTTTATGACGGCAGGGCTTTCAGAAAAGAGCCGGACGATTCCGACATCCTTGTCTGTAAAGAATGCGGCTCACAACAGTTGGAAATTCAAGTATGGGTAAATGCCAACACGGGTGAACGTATCAGCTATGTGTATGATGACAATGACGGGCACTGGTGTGACGGCAAATGGTGTGAAGAATGCGTCGAACAGACCTTTTTCTGTACTAAGGCGGAGTTCACACAAAAGATGCAGGGCTGGTGGGAGTCGTGCGGTATTGATACAAAGGGACAAATCACAGGGTTGAAAGTCCGTGACTGTCCGCCTTCCGAAAGCACGCAGACATTCGTTGATGCGGCAGACCAATGGTGGGACAGCCGGGACTACGAGCGTAAACGGAAAATTTACAACATGTATAATACTAAAAACGAATGATATGCAGATTAACATCATTGAACAGATTAGCAACTCATGCAGTTGCAGTCATACGGAAGCACAGGAATATTTGGACTCCGAAATCAAATACCTGCGCGAATTGCAGGAAGTGGATGATCTGAGGGGAGATGACATAGAGATGGCGTGCAGCAACCTCGGTCTTGACCTTGATTATCAGGAATATTTTATCAACCGCCTCGCAGGGGCATAAAAAGAAATACCATGACTTATTTTCAGAACATACGAAGTCTGGCGGACCTGAAGAAGGAGTACCGCCGTCTGGCATTGGAGTACCACCCGGACAAGGGTGGTGACACTGCCATCATGCAGCAGGTGAACACCGAGTTTGAAAGGCTCTTCGAGGTCTGGAAGGACAGGCCGGACGTTTCCATGACCTCTACAGGATATGAACACGACTATTCGGGAGCCACGGCAAAGGAATATACCGAGTACGTGTATAACGAATACCGTTGGAAAGGTCGCAACTACAAAGGGCAGTACGCCCCTGAGATCGTGGAACTTGTGAGAACCTGGCTAAAGGAAACCTATCCGAGATATAAGTTCTCTGTCAGACGGGAGAACTACAATTCCATTTACATCAAACTGATGAGCGCGGACTTTGAGGCGTTCACCAGGGAATCCGGCAAGGTACAGGACAATATCAACCACTATAACATAGAGCGGAACCCCGATCTTACAGACCGCGCAAAAGAGGTGATGATGAATGTCTGTGACTTTGTCATGTCATACAACTTCGACGACAGCGACCCGATGACGGACTATTTCCACACCAATTTCTACCTGACACTCGGAATCGGCAGTTACAAGCAACCCTATAAAGTGGAGATACCCAAACTGGACTGTAAGGGGAAGGACAAGCCGGAAGTGTTCAAGCATCCCGAAGGTCCGGCACACAAGGCCATCAGGCAGGCATTGGGAAAAGCCCGCTTTGATTTTATCGAGCACAGGAGGCATTCCGGTGAAATGATACTCGGAGAAGACCATTACGGTTCACACGGCGAGCATTATTTCTGGCCGAAGGATTATTCAAGCGCGAAACTGGCGCGGAAACGGATGGACAAATTGGAAAAGGCCAGGATTCAATGCAGGCTTACAGGCTATAACGGCGGTTATATCCGCTTTCTCGGCTACACTCCCGAAACGGAAGCGTTGCTGGAACAGGAACGGCAGGACGTCATCGTCGTCCACAAGGCATGGCAGGCAAGACAAATACAAACAACTCCAAATTCTGGATTATAATCGTAAAATTAGTATCTTCATTGTGTTCTTATCGGTGTTTTTTGTAATTTTGAAAACAAAAAATGCATATCATCTAAATATATCAGGACTATGGAAATTGGTGACCATATTGACAAATATATTGTAACAGAAATTATGCACGGAGGTATGTCCGAAGTGTATAGAGTTATGATTGACGGTGCTCCGATTAGATTTGTTTTAAAACGATTAAAAGAAGGAGCCACAGAAGAACAGTTAAAATTATTTAGACGTGAAATGCGGATACTTCAACGTCTAAAGCATATTCATGTTATTGAAGTTTTAGAAGAGCATTATGATGATGAATGCCCTTATTATGTTATGCCTTCTTGTAATAAATCATTGGTTGATGTTGCAACAACTAATGATAATTATAAGAAAGTCATATTGTCATTACAGATGTGTGAAGGTATCAGATTTATGCACGATAATGATGTAAGGCATAGAGATATAAAACCACAAAATATCCTAATCAAAGACGACATTGTCAAAGTGGCTGATTTTGGACTTTCTCGTTTCGTAGATAGGGATACTACAACTCTGACATCTACTTCTTTAGCGGCTGGAACATTAGGTTATATGCCTCCAGAATATTCAAAAGGGAAATTTAAGGATGGTACTATCCAAGGAGATATTTATATGGCAGGTAAGACCTTATATTATTTATTCAGTAATGGTGGTGATGTCAGTAATGTAAGAATAAATAGAGTTCCTCTTCCTATTGCAACCATTGTCGAAAAAGCAACCCAAGAAAATCCTGAAGATCGTTATTCCTCCCTTACCCCAATTATTGATGCTCTCAATGAATTCAAATCTTCACTTGAAGCGATTGATCGGCAGCCTAAATCGATAAAAGAGATTAAGGAAAAATATCAGAAAGGAAGCTCTGAATATATCGAAGAAATCTATAAACATATAATCTCACTTCCAGAAGAGTCAATGAAATGGGGTAACTCCATTAGACAACTTAGCAAGGAAGATTTAGTAGAAATGTTAAAACATAAGCGTGATTGTATCAATACTATAGCCAATCATTTCATGGAGTGTATTGGTAACACATCCGATTATATTCAATTTGATGATATTGATCAATTTGTACGATTTACCCAATATATAATATCAGTCAATAAAGATGTTGCTACTAATCAGCAGTTACTATCATTCTTTATTGATTTATCCGTTAATTATAATCGATGGCCGAGCATGATCATTTTGTCCTCCATATTAAACGATGTAGTCAATGCAGATCCAGAACATTATAAGCTTTTTATTTATAATCACAAATCCCAATTACGAGAAATGCAACCTAATCTTGGATTGAACAATAATTTTAATAGTGAGATTTCTCGCATTATAGCAAAGTAGAAGAATAAATATCATTGCAAACATTCAAAATAAAAAGTGAGAACCTGTTAGTCAAAAACTGAGAGATTCTCACTTTTTTATTTATTTTTCAAAAAGTAGCATGTATTCCATTTTTCTTCTCCGTTCAATACTCGGCACCACCTTTCCCTTATAACATCGGAACGAGATATACTCCTCGTAGATATCTCTGTCACCGGCTTCCAGTTTTTGAACCAGCCTGCTCTTTGGAATTTTTCCATAGCCGACCAGACGGTAATACCCCACATTATATGAAAGGGTTGCGACTAATAGCGCGTCCTTTCCGAAACGGCTGCACATCCTGCACAGTTTCATCAGATCCGCCCTCAGCAGGGAATCCGCCTGTTCTTCGGTCATATCCGGTGTAAATGTCTCGTTCTCCAACAGTTTATGCCCATACCCTACATAAGGCAGGTGATTTCCATGCCAACCTTCATGTCCTTTAATGCAGGCGACCGCTTTCTCAAAGAGCGAATCCGGAATCTGTTCAGCGGCGGGAGGCGACGAACCGCCTCCCTGTGTTTGAGCCACCATGCCGCTGCAAATCAAAATCAGGCATATAGCCGCTACAATCACTCGCATACGGGAACTTTTTCAGTGTCCGACACCTGTCTTGCAATAACGAGCGAATCCCTGATCCAAGGAGTTTCGGGACCGACCACAGAACCTTCTGTTTTCTCTTCAGTCTCATCCTTTTTCTCGTTGTTGAAATCAAAGCTGAGCAGAAACAGCTGCTCCGGCTCGCTGTTGTCCTCGAAATAGATGTCTATCGTCTGCTGTTCTTCACACTCGGAAGTATAGTACAGCCGGAACACCTCCCTGTCAAGCGGATAACGGTCGTTGGGCAGCAACACCATCCCGTCGTCCATGCGGAGTGAGCCCTTGCCGTCAGGCTGGAAATAGCGGACGGTGTACCGTGCATCGGAGAACCGGCCTTCACGTTTGAGTTCGCACCGTATTTCCACGGTCTCGCCCTGCACTATGCGTGTGGGAACAGGCATAGTTTCCACCGTAAAGGGGTAAGCCTGCTGCACGTCCGGTTCATTTTCACAAGACACCAGGGCCATTGCCACCAGCGCCACCAGCATTGCCGCGAAAAATGCGGCCAATGCGTTTGTTGTCTTTCTTTTTCATATCCAAATTGTTTTAATGATTTTATTATTGCAACTGTTTCATCCGACGGTTCCATCCCTGTATTGCAGGTATTCGTTCAGATCCTTGAATCCCTTGTACAGGGGGGAGCAGTCCTCTATCTTGTTGCCGTAGCGTTTGCGGAGGGCTTCCAGCGTGCGCCTCCCGGCTTCGTCCCGGTCCAGGTAGCAGTTGATTTTCTCATACCTGTCAAGAACGGCAAACGAGCGTTCCAATAACGCCACCGAGTTCAGCACGAGGTAGTCATCGCCGCATCCCAAGCCGAGCACCATCCATGAGAGATAGTCGATGAACCCCTCGAAAAGGTTACAGGTGTCCGAACCGTTGTCGATGAGCGATATGTCCTTCGGCGACAGGCTGCCCTTGAAGAAACGGGTGCGCAGTTCATACCCGCCGCTGAGATTTCGGAAACCGATGGCGAAATACCGCTTCCCGTGCAGGGAATACCTGACCTCTTCACAATTAGGCAACGCCACATCGCTGCAAATGCCACGCTCCTCCAGATAGCGGAGCAGAACACTGTTGTACAGCGGCCCGAAGCGGATATCCGTCAGACATTCCTTTTTTCCGGGATCTTCCTTGCCGCTCTCTTTCGGGAGAAAAACCGTCTTCCTTTCCGGAGCCAGCCCGCCCCATGCCCTTGTGATGAATCTCGCCTGCTCCATGAAGTCCGTACTGCCGGCAAGCTCACCGGCAAGGGTAAAATATATCACCGCCTCCTTTTCCGGTTCCGAAGTCGTGCCAGACATTCTTGCGGACGTTCACCTGAAACGAGGCAGTCCGTTCCTCACGGTAAGGGGCGAGATACCAACATTCATCCCCACGCTGCCTTTTCGGATCATGCCCCAGCCGTGCCAGAAATTCCGTGATGGGGATAGTCCTTATATCTTCTATATCCATAAGCTATACTGTTTTAATGAATGATGAATTTTACCCCCAGCCCGAATTGGGTGGTGAACACTTCAAGAACTGCCCCACAGGGCACGTTCCCGGACGCTGGCAAGCAGCACGATACGGTCCGTGACATAGGTTTCAAGCTCCAGTGTTATCGCCCCGCCATAGATAAAGGCATCCTTGGCGAGCAACTTCGAGCCGTCATACAACATCTTATTGCCCCAATTCACGGTTTCGTAACCGGCCAAAGCCGAGCCGCCGATGGAAAGGAAAAGCGTCTTGGACGGGTCGGACAGGAACTTCAGGTAGTAACCGCCCTCGGCAGTGAACTGTGCACGAGGAACGGACACATTCCGGTACTCGTAATTCTTCAGCAGGTATTCCGCACCGACAACCCAGCGGTTGGCTTTCCTGGTATATCCCGATACCGCGAATCCCGCATAGTGATTCAAGGGTGATTTCGAGCCTTCCGCGAACCCTCCCCGAAGCTCCACTCCTTTCATGCCTGGCAGACAGCGTTGGGCGTATGCCTGCCCTGAAAACAGGGCAAGCGACACGACCGTCACTATGATACAAACAACTTTGCGCATGGTCATTTCACTTTAAGTTCGTTGATGACCTTCGCCCTTACAATGTCCTCGCTCTCCACGGTGAACGACTGGTGACGCCCGCCGCTTTTCTCGTTCAGCTCCACGACCAATACCTTGCCGGCAGGGATGGTGAACTTGTCAAAGGTGAACACGGTACGTTCGTCCTTATTTCCAGCTACCAAAGTGGCGTAGTTGTAAGCTCGGAGAGGGAAAATGATCTGCTCCTGGATGGCTGTACGCTTCATTACCTTCTTATCCACAATCTTGAACGTCACGAAATCCACCTCGAAAGGCACATTCGACTGGTTGCGTACCTGCGTGTGGAAATAGAGCAGCCCGTTGTGGGTGTAAATACCGCGCAGGAGGTACTGGATGCCGAAAGCCTTGCTGCCGATGTGCTTGACATGGCGTTTGTTCTCCTTGTGGATGCTCTTGTTGATCAATTGTACGAGTTTTGGGGATTCACTGCCCAGCTCCTTCAGGTAGATGTCAAGCGCGTTGTTCGGACGGTTCACCTTGCTGCCGTCATGGATGAAGTCCTTCATCTCGATGTTAAGGAGCAGAGGCTCGTCAGCATACTTGACATTGAACGTGTAGAAACTGCCGCTTTCGGTAATGACCGACATGTTCGTCTCGTCACGGAAATTCTTGACTACCGCCTTTACACGGATGACATTCTCAGCTCCGTCGGCCTTTCCCGCCACAAGGTTCGGGGAACCGAGATCCACATAACGGACGGCGGACGGGAAGATGATGTGCGTGGTCTTGCCGTAGGTCACTTCCAGTCCATACGGGGGAACCATCCTGTCAAAGGTGAGTTTCCGGGTCAGACCGTGGTAGAGGTCGCCATCCTCCTGCCCGGGATAGAGTTCCCTGGTCATTGTGACACTGTCTGTTTCTGCCGATGCCGAATCGGTTACGTTCTGTGCAAAAGCACTCACTGCGCCCGTCATAAGGGCAAACATTACAAAAATCTTTTCATATCTGTGAATTTTAATGGGTTATTGATTATCGTTCTGGTAAAGCATCAGGGTATAACCGGACTTGAGGTGTACTTTTTCCTCCCGCATTTTCCGGGATATGTATTGTGACACTCCCTGTATAGCACCCCTGCCGAGTTCGGAAAGCAGCTGGTCTCCGGCGGACTGGTTTGTGATGGATATGCTCGTGCCGAGGTTTTGTCCCAAGTTGGCCGCCACCTCCTTGGCAGCGTTCGCCTCCATCGAGCCTGGGATGAAGATGCCCTCCTGTCCGTCATTGTCGTACACGGCAAGTTCCACGGGAATGATGATGCCGTCGTGCTCCACCTGTATGATTCCGATGCCGAGCCTTTCGCCCTGTATGCGCCCATCGCCCGTGACAAGGGAGTTGCGGGGAAGGACATACCTGCCGACACGCATCGGCTCCAAAAGCCGTAGCCTCACACTCTGGCCGCTTCTTATGGTCTGGTCGCCGTGTACGCAGGCCCGGATGGTGTTCCTCGTATGCCCGTCAGCCGTTTTTCCCACGGCGGTATGGAATCCCGCATTTCCGGTCTGAGCCAACCTTGCCAGCAGTACGGAATCACTGACGGGTTGCGGAAGCGACGACACCACCGGTGTGGAGACCTGCCCCACGGGGACGGCTTTCGCCTTCCGTCCGTTGGAAACAGGCTCTGTTTCTTCCCGTTTTTCCGTGCCTGCGCCATCCTTGCCAGGCGTATATTTGGCTGCCAGCTCGTAGGATTTCTCCAACAGGGCTACCTGCTCCTCGTAGGTCATCTGTGCGGGTTGCTGTACCGCGGCAGCCTGCTTCAATTGCTCCACCTCGGCTTTCAATGCCTCCTTTTCGGGGTCTTCCCCTCGGTGTCTCATAGAAACTGCCGAGCGTGGCATTGATGTCGTTGTAGGCGGACGTGGACGAGGAAACGGCTCCATTCCTGCGGTTTCCACTGCCACAATAGGATGATGCACTTTCGGATTCCCGCTCCTGTGGTATTTCCACAATAGGACCGGTTGTCTCATTCTGCCTGTTTTCATCGGCAAGCGCGGAGAAATCCTCCAGCGTGCGCATCTTCTCATCCTGCCTGCGTTTCATGTCCGCCTGCTCGTAGGCGGCGATCTTGTCCGCCTCGATACCCGCCCCTCTCGGGTCGGGCAGTTCGGAATTGAAACCGGCGTTTCTTTCCTCCTTCAGCCTGTCCTCCTTGGACGGGGCGAAAATCAGCCACATGCAGCCGACAAACAGGAGGAACATTCCGGCAAAGACCAGGTATTTCCTGATTTCCTGCCTCTGTCTCAATTTGTTCGCATCGTTACTCATTGTCTTCTTTGTTGAACTGGTTGAAAAACTCTTCCATCTCGCGGATTTTACTGTCCGTAAGGGTGTCCGCCGGAACAAAGTCCGGGATATCCAACGGTGTTATCTCAATGACTTCCCGTCCGGCATCCTCACGCCCGATGTCATAAATGGCGCGGAAAATCATGTAGAAATTTCCCATTGCGAATAGGACGGTCAGCACGACGATGGTTATCACTCTCTTTTCCGGACTCAACCCGGCGCAGATACCGCGCAGCTTTTCTTCGGCCAAGTCCTTGATTTTTACAAACATCTTTTTCATACATGCAAAATTTAACGGTCATATACTCTTATGTCCCTGTTCTCCACCACACGGAAGGCTTCGAGGATGAAGCCGTGCGGATTGTTGTCGCTGCGGGTGGAGTTGAGCAGCCTGCCCCGTGTGATGAGGCTGCGCTCCGTCACGCTCTTCTCCCGGATGATGGAAAGGCGGGCATACGTCACCACCTCATACGGGTAGGTGTTGAAGTCGCATTTCACGCTGTCAATCCCGATGCGCTGGCTCATGTTGCCGGAGATGACCCGGTTGTAGTAGCCCTGCTCCGCCAGATCTCGGTAATGGGCATAGGCGGAGCGGTCGCTCAGGAACATGGCGCGTTGGATATTGCCCTCAATCGCGCTCTTGTCAGGAGCCAGCGAGAAAAAGAGTTCATGGAAGCGTCTGACATGCTCCCTTGCCTCCACGGGACGGTTCTGCTCCAGGTCCTGCGAGAGGGCGAGCATGAGCGACTTCCCTTCATCCAGCACATAGATTTTCTGCCTCTGCGCCTCGGCAAAGCCGTATGCCTTCCACACCGAATATCCCACAAGTAGGGTACACGCACAGAGATAGACGATACCGAACAGGCGTAGTTGCCTGAAACTGGTTTCGATGTTCTTTAATGATTTGAATTCCATTCCAATGTCGTTTTAAGATGGTTATTACTATTTGATGAGCCTTCCTGCGATGTTGCCTACCGCCGCACCGCCGGCTCCTGCCACCACGGAACCGGTCTTGGATGCCGTCTGGGTCACGTTCTTGCCGTAATTGCCGGCACCGCCTCCTGCCTGGATGATCCAGTTGGCTACTGTCGGGATGGTGAAATACCCGATGATGCCGATAATCAGGAAAGTGATGTAAACCCCGTTGGAGCCGTCCGGGATGAAGTTCGGGTCGGAAAGCTGTTCGATGTCCTGCCGGAGCATCAACACCTGTATCCGTGCCAGGACACTGCTGAAGAGGTCACTCACCGGAAGCCACAGGTAGATGCTGATATAGCGGACGAACCATTGGCTGAGCGAGGCCTGGAAACCGTCCCAGCAGGACAGGGCGAACGAAATAGGCCCCAATATCGAAAGCACGATCAGGAAGAATGTCCGCAGCGTGTCGATGACAAGGGCGGCAGCATTGAACATGAGTTCCAGCAGTTCGCGGAAGAAATTCTGCACCGCCTTCTTCATGTTGTACATCGCCCGGTCCACATACATCCCGCAGGCTTCTATCGCGTCCATCACCCCCAGTTCGTCCAGCTTGTTGTCGAAAGATTCCTTGTCGACCAGGTAGGCCGTCTCGGGATTGCGCTTCATCGCCTCGAACTCCAGCCTGTCCTTCTGTGCCCGGTACTCGTTCATGTCGAAGGTCTGTGCCTCCAGTATCGAGTGTGTCCCTTTCACGACAGGCGACAGGATACTGTTCAGCGTGCCCAGCACGATGGTCGGAAAAAACATGATGCAGAGTCCCAATGCAAACGGGCGCAGGAGCGGAAAGACATCCACGGGTTCCGCCCTTGCTAATGACTGCCATACCCGGTAAGCCACGTAGAACAGGGCACCCAGCCCGGCGAGTCCTTTCGCCACGCCCGTCATCTGCGAGCATAGCGGCATCATATCCGTGTAGAGGTTTTGCAGGATCTGATGCAGATTGTTGAAATTTACAGCCAACATTACCATAAGCGAATCTGATGTAAGGGATTACCAGTAACGCTCATGGGGTGAGCCGTAAAGAGCCATCACACGGTCCAGATCGTTCCGCTTTTTGGCACGCAGGTAGGAAACGCCGATGTTCTTGTTGGTGTAATACTGCACCAGGCTTCGGTATTGCAGCATGTCGGTGTAACAGCGGTCGATGATGTCCATCCGTTCCTTGTCGTTCATAGAGAGCCCGTTCTCGTTGACCACCGTCTTCAGGTCGTTCAGCAGGTGCGCGCTCTCTCCCAGCAACTTTGTGTAGCCGAGCGCGATGGCACTCAACTCTTCCGGTGTGAAATAAGGGTCACTGAGCATACGCTCGAAACTGTTTACGTAGATGTCCGTGATATCACCGACCATGAGAATGGTCTGCTGCACCTTGCGTGCATCGCGGACAAGGTTCTTGATTTTGCGAAGCCCATCGTAATACTCCTTGCCCTGCTTGTAGATTTTCACGGTCTCCTGGAAACTGTTGAGCATATTGCTTGCGGTGGAGGACGTGTGCACGATGTTCCTGGCGGCATTGATGATACCTTGGGCAAGATTGCCGGGGTCACTCACGACCCATTGCGCTTTTGCTGAGAGGCTGACGAAAAGGGCAGCCCATGCACAGCATGAGGAATTTCTTTTTCATGATGTTTCTGTTTTAATTGGTGAATAAAATTTGTTGAAAGTCAGAGTCCCATCTTCCGCCCTTTGGACGGCGGGTTGCGAAGAATCGGCTTGTGTACCTGCTTCGGACGGTCCACCTTCGCCGTTTTTTCTTTCCCTTGTCTGAGGGATGCGAAAAACTCGTCAGCATAGGGCCTGCGGTCTGTCATCTTCACAAACCTGGCATCCAGTTCCCGATATGCCTTTTCCGCTTGGCAGGAGCATTCCGTGGCAGAGGCATTTTTGTTTATGTCATACTTGACGAGAAAGGCAGGACTGATATGGAGGATGTCATGGACAGCATCCGGTGAGATCGCAATCCGTCCCAGATTTTCCAGTTCCAGGTTCATCTTGTCGAGGTATTCCACCGGAGGATGGGGACAAAACCTCTCGAAAAGCTCTTCCACACGGTGGGTCAATCGGGCATCCACCTCCAGAATATCTGGAACTTCGCCTGCTTCTCTTTTCCGGTTATAAATCCCGTGGTCCATTCCTTCGAGCCGATGAAACAGCAGGTAATCCTCTGTGAATCCGAAATAGTCACGGATGCCTTTCGGAATGTCCCAACCAGTCATCAAGACATCGTAAAGGACAGTAATGACCTCCCGGCGTTTCCTTTCGTTTGATTCCAAATCGCTATACATAAATTCTGATGTTTAATGGGTTGATTACTGATTTTTCTTTCCCCGCTTGCTCTCGGCAAGCTGCTTGATGGCAAGCTCGATATTACCACCCAGTTTTTCCGTAAGCCGCATGAGTTCAAGTTTTTCGGTCTCCTCGGTGGTGTAGCACACATATTCCTCAAGCGACACCTCGGTGGCATATACCGCCGACTGTGTACCGCCCAGACCAATCCAGACCTCTTTGTACTTTCGGGAAGGATTGTTCGCCATGTTGATGGAAAGAATTTGCGCACGTTCCTTGTCGGTCAGACCGAGCAACGCCTGTATCTCATCGAACTTGTTCATGTACTTGCGCTGGTCAAGGAGAATCTTGCAGTCGCTGTTGTTGATGATGGTACCCTTCACAATCGGCGATGAGATGATGTCCTCGACCTCCTGCGTGACGACAACGGCCTCGCCGAAGAACTTTCTGACGGTTTTGAAGAGGTAGCGGATATAGCTACTCATGTTAGCGGAAGTCAATGCTTTCCAACACTCCTCGATAAGAATCATCTTTGCGGATGCCTTTTAACTTGCGCATCTTTGATATAAAGGTTTCCATGATGATGATAGTTACAATAGGGAGTAATACCTTGTTATCACGGATGTTGTCCAGTTCGAAGACAATGAAGCGTTTATTCAGCAAGTCAAGCTGCTTGTCCGAGTTGAGCAGGTAATCATACTCGCCACCCTTGTAGTAAGGTTCCAGCACATTGAGGAATCCCCAAACGTCAAAATCCTTCTCACGGGTGCGTTTCTTTTTCAGGATATCCTGATACTCGTCACGGATGAACTCGTAGAAGAAATTAAAAGTGGGATTGGCCTGCTTCTCCTGCCGTATCTTCTCCAGAAAGAGATTGACGGCATTGGAGAGCGCCACCTCCTCGGCACGTGTAGGCGGCTCGTCGTCACGCTTCCACAAAGTGAGAATAAGTGTCTTGATGGACTCTTTCTTCTCGATGTCGAAAACACCGTCCTCCACATAGAAAGGATTGAAGGCGATGGGATTATCCTCCTCGTAGGTGAAATAAATCCCGTCCTCGCCGTGTGTCCTCGCGTGGATCAGGTTGCACAGCCCCTGGTAGGAGTTGCCCGTATCCACCAGCAACACATGTGTCCCTTGCTCGTAATATTGCCTCACCATATGGTTGGTAAAGAAGGACTTGCCCGAGCCGGACGGGCCGAGGATAAATTTGTTCCTGTTCGTGATGGTGCCGTTCTTCATCGGCAGGTCTGAAATATCCAGATGGACGGGCTTCCCGGTCAGGCGGTCCACCATACGGATGCCGAACGGGGAGAGCGAATCCTTGTAGGAGGTCTCACCGATGAACAGGCACAGGGCCTGCTCGATGAACGTGTAGAAACTCTCCTCGAAGGGGAAGTCCCCCTCGTTGCCCGGTATCGCCGCCCAAAAGAGCGTCGGCACGTCCACCGTATTGTGGCGCGGCTTTGCCTCCATCAACGCCAACTGGCTACCGACCTCGTTCTTGATGCGCTTGAGCTTCTCCCGGTCATCGCTCCATGCCATGACATTGCAGTGGGCACGTATGGAAATCAGTCCCTTGCTGTGCGCCTCGTTCAGGTACTCCTCGATCCATTCCCGGTTAATCTGGTTGGAACGGCTGTAACGGGAAAGCGAGTGCATGTTCCTTGCGGTCTGCTCGAACTTTCTCAGGTTCTCCGCCGAATCGTCGATGAAGAGATACTGGTTCACCACGTGGTTGCAGGTGAGCAGTATCCCTATCGGGGCGGCAAAGGACAGGCGGCAGTCGCTGCGGTCGGTGGAAAGACGCTCGTAACGTGTATCGGTCGCCACACCCGACGGCAGGTCTTCCGGGTCGGAAAGGGTGTGCAGGCAGAGGTAGTTGTCGCCTATCTTCATCTCCCCCGCACCGAGCGAGAGGTCTTGAAGGCAGGCTGTATCCTCCTGCGAGAGCGAGAAGTATTTCTCGATGATGCCAGCCGATGTGCCCGTCCCGGTTATCTCCCCGTCCTTCAGGCGTGTGATGCGGAGCAGGCCGCTGTCGTTCACGATACGCTCGAACTGCTCACAGCTCTCCATGAAACGGGTGACGGTCTCCCTGTCCGTCATTTCCTTCGGGATGATGAAATTCCGCGTGAGGGCGTTGAAACTGCTGGTCGTGCGGCTGCGTTCTTTCGTGGTCTTGGTGAGGAACAGGTAACAGGTATGCTGCAAGTACGGACGCTCGTTGAAGTGCCGCTCGAAGCTGCGGCTGAGGAAACTGATGCCGTCCTTGCAGATGTCAGGCTTGTAGCTCTCTTCCACGAAGAAGTCCTGCTTGTGCACGATGCTGTAGTTCGGCAGCACCTTGACCGCCTTCGCCCAGGTGGAGTGCATCGCTTCGTACTCGGCACGTGTCAACGTGAAAAGTTCGGGCAGTTCCACCCTGTATGCCACGGTGATGTCCGCCTCCTTGCTCACGATGCAGCCGTTCTCCACCGCCAGCAGCGGGAACTTGCTTTCGAGCGTCGCCGCTTTCATTACGTTTCTCATGCTTTTCTGTTTTTGACGGTTGAAGAAAACAACCGGAGGAATTTTCTCCGGCTGATGATGTAGCGGGGATGGTTGCGCAGCGCGTGGAGTTTCATAAGCCCCCATTCGCCGTACTTCGCGTTCATTCGGAATGTTGCCCAGACAAGCACCGAAGCGGAAACGACCCCGAAACCGATGCAGATCCACTGTCCGACGCCTGCCATATACATGATGACGAACATCACGAATACGGCAAGCAGCCCGCCCGCGAAGATGAACAGGTACTGGCTCTTGAGCCCTTTGAACTCCGGGCTGCGGCCTATCCCCTTGTTGACAGGATACTTCGCCATGTTACAGGAAGAATGAGCGTAAGATGGTGGCAGCAACGATAAGGAAGATACATGCTCCGAACCAGCTGGCGGCGGTCTTCGAGGTGTCAGGGTCGCCCGACGAGAACTTGGAATAGACCTTCACGCCCCCGATCAGGCCGACGACGGCTCCGATGGCGTAAATCAACTTGGTGCCGGGGTCAAAATACGAGGTGACCATGTTGGTGGCTTCCGTAATGCCGCCGATACCGTTACCCTGGGCGAAAGCCCCCACTGAAACAAGCAGCGTCATGGCTGCCGAAAAGAAATTCTTTTTTTCATGTGTCGAAACTTTTAATTGGTGAGACAAAAAATCATTTCGACTGCGAATATATAATGCTTAATTCATTGATTTACAAATCATACGACCTATGACACCGTATGTCATCGCGTTACATCGGCAAGAGGTTTCAAGCCGTTCAAAAAAGTTTTCTTTGGTAACAGTAAACAAGAAAAACAGGTCAAGCAGAAAACGGCATTTCATTTCTTCCGGCAAAGGTCGTCCCGTGTCCTGACGGACCCGGCAAGGCGGCCCTTCGGGCTGGTTGCCGCAAAATAATCATCCTCGCTGCGCTTGCGGTATTTTTTTCACGGCAAGCCTTGCCGGCTCCCGGACCGGAACGGGAAAGCCTCCAAGAAATAAAATACCGTTCCGGATGAATAGGTATATGTAAAACAATAAACGGTAATAATATGGAAGCGAAAGACAATCAGGTGGTGGCTTTCACGGGACACCGCAAAGAACGTATCCTGCAAGGGTGCGGAAACAATCCTCTGGTACTCACACGAATCAAGGAGGCCGTTGTGAGGCAGGTAACAGAACTGTATAGGCAAGGGTACAAAGTGTATTATACCGGCAACGCCAACGGCTTTGACATGGCGGCTGCGGAAGCGGTCTTACAGGTCAGGGAGGAATACGGGGATATCATGCTCGTAGCGGCAGTGCCATTTCGGAAACAGCCTTTATGGTTTGATGCGGAAGACCGGCTGTTGTATGCCTGTCTGTTGGAAAGAGTGGACCGGGTGGTCATGGTTTCCGAGAATTACCACAAGGGCTGTTACCTGCGCAGGGATGAATACATGGTACGTAAGGCGGATGTTATCGTTGCCTATTGGGATCTCGTACCGAAAGGGGGAACATTCTACACGGTGAGCAAGGCGTTGGAAAGCGGAAAGCCGGTCATCAACCTTTATGAAAGGATGAAATAGCGGCTGTCTGTATTGGGATGGAAAAGCGAAGTGTGAAAGCCGGCCGGCTTTCACACTTCGCTCCTCCTTGTATATTATATTACCTATTCCTCAGAACCGGAAGAGAGGGCACGCTGTTTCCGTAGTTCCTCCTTCTTCGCTTTCTGTTGCTTCTTCTTGACCTCCATTTCAGCCATAATCTGTTTCAGCGGTTTGACCGTTTCCGGCTCTTCCCGTTTGAACCGTTTGAAATAGATACTTTCAATGAACTGCGGAAGCGGAGCTTTCCACATTTCCTGCTTGTTGTCTATCTTGCCGAGCTTGTCGGGGTTCAGACCCAGTTCACGGGCCATCTGTACCTGCTTGTCCGAAAGGCGGTGACGCTTCTGCGCCACCATCCATTTTTCCAATATCGCTTTTGTTACTGCCATACTCATTTTTTTGCAAAGATAGTATGTCTGCAATATATAGATGTACAACTGTCTGGTATTTATTCCAATGGAATATCTGACATGGAAAAAGGCACACCGATATCACATCGACATGCCTTCTGAAAATATGACAGCAAAAAAGAAACAATTAAACGAATTCATCTATATCGAATGCCTCTGTCTTATTTTTTGTATTATCCATTTCTGAAATTTGTGAGTCACCACAAAGCATACTATCAATAAGATTTCCTATCTTCTTTTTAATAGCGGCTTCTTTCCGCATAATTCTGATGATTTCTTCTTCAGACAGATAGATGCGTGGGGCACGGATTGCAGGATTTCTTTTTATGCCAAAAGATTCTGCTTCTGGCTACGGTACTGCTTGTTGTTTTTTGTCTTTCATATTCGATTCCATATTTACATGTATTTATTCCAATCAATTCCAATCTGTTCCAAAGACTGTTTCGATGTCTCTTTTCCATTTGGCATATTTTCCTTGAGCAGTTTTTCCAATTGGCTTTGAGTACTCAGTTCGGTTGAAAAGAACTTGAACAGGTCGGTATCCTGAAGTTGGTACAGGGTTTCGGCTGCATTTCGGATTTTCTTTCTGTCACCCGTCCCCGAAATAAGCACATCAGCGACATTGTTCAGTTCTTCAAAAGTCAATGCCCTTGAAAAATCCGGGTCAGGAACACACCCGTCATTTGACATAAGTTCCCGTTTTTCCGATTCTGTCAGTCCCTTTTTGTGAAGAGAAACCATCTGTCACATCATCCGGATCTATATCCTCATCTTCCTCTATAGGCTCTTTCTTCATAGGTTCAGAACGTGTGGGAGTTTTTCTCGCCACGTCCGGGTCTTCAAGATAGACTATCTTTGTCTTTCCGATTACTTCATTGTACTCGTCCAGTGGATTCGGCTGCGTTTCGGTTTTCTCTTCATGCCCGACTTTAAGGATATCCTTCTCCGCTTGTGCGATCCACGCTTCAGCCTTGTCCAGTCTTGCCCTATACCGGGCTTTCCTTGCTTTTTCCGCCATCCGTTTCTTGCGTGATTTCCATAACCGGATACGTGCAATACGCATATGACGAAGCTGACTATCCCAAAAATTATAAACTCTCGGACTGAAAATGAACATCCATACCTTATATAATATGTAGGTTGCCGACAGGACTTTTACTGAAAAATAAATTAATGTTGTTTCCATGACTATTGAATTTTAGGGGGTGAAAAACGGTCTTTATACATTCGGGTGATTTCCTCGATGTTGAGTTCTATATGCTCGGCTATGATGTTACTGATATAGCTCGCAATACTTACTTCGGGAGCTATCACATGGAGATAATTCTTTATCTCGTCGTACAGCTTGCGGTTCAGGTACACCTGGATGCGTCCGGGCATGGGGGTATTCACCAGATACTTCTGACGAAAGTTACTGTCACATTCGGGCATATTGCAAGGTTTGGGATTTTTCCGGGCAGTTTCTTTTTCCGTATCCTGCCTTTCATTGTTTTCCTCTTCCGGAACCTCAACCACTATGATATCCTCGTTCTCGATGGCATCAGGAATGTCACCGACCATATACCCCCTGATTTTTTCTTCATTCACTTTTACAATTTTCTTTGCCATATCTCAATTACAGGTTAAATTTTACAATCAGTTCGTTTGCCAGTTCCTGCAATCCGCTGCCTTTAAGCTGTCCTGCCGGCGGTGGAAGGAGCGAGCAGCGGAAATAAGTACGTGTCCGGGATGACAGTTCCTTGTCATAGCGGCAGAGATCGGGAATCATTGAATCCAGAATTTTCAGCCCCTGTTTCTTCATCAGTGCCATATAGTTGTCAAGCACTTCGGTATTGCTTCTTTTCTTTACCTTGGTCCAGAACAGGAACACGTCTTTCAAGGGAATGTTTTTCCGGTTTTCCGCACACTTCATGACGCTTTTTGCAAAGACAAAACTGCTGTCCATAACGAAATTGTCAGCGGCAATGGGGGTCAATACATAATCCACATTGAAAATGGTCTGCAAAACGCCGGATATGTCCATAGACCCCGGCAGATCTATGAAAACGATATCAAAATCTGCTTTTGCCGCCAACTCTCCGGCCACCTGGCGTGCATTCTCCGGCTTTGCCTGCCTGATAGGATAAATCCTGCATCCCCTGAGCCTCTGTTCCTCCAGCAACACCATGTACTTTTTGTTTATCTCCACCATCTCCATGTCCCGTTCCCTCAGATTGAACAGGCTGCGCTGGGTGGCGTCACAATCAACGATGGCCACATTCTTGCCCATCGAATAATTCAGGAGACTGGCAAGTGTTACCAACATTGTACTTTTGCCGACCCCACCTTTCTGGTTGCTGACCGCAACGAATAACGGATTCTTCTTCATAACTGAACTTTTTTAATGGTTTATTACACTATTGTTTTACTTGTCTGTTGTTTGCTTTGTGACAAGGTTTGTTAGTGATATGGTTGCTTTGTGCTCACCAACCGGCAAACCGACCAACCGATAGTTCTCTGCCTTAACAAAGCAAGCATCCAATCATTGCCCGCCTGTTGCAACAAGTGCTTTCGCTAACGGGTAATACAACGGACAGTTACTTGACTATTGGTTTGTTTTACCGTTCACGCTGCAAATAAAAGGGTATTTTTTCATACCGGCACTATGTTTCAAGGAAGGTGACGACCTATGTCATCGTTTGTCATCACGTTACATATAACCCGCTATTTTACAGCAGAATAAACCACCATAACTTTGCACCGACAACGGAACGGATACCGCTGCGGAGGCTTTCCCGAAGCCGAAGAATGAGGCTGAAGGGTCAAACACAATTTGACGGAAGGAAAATTCATGTTCAAACGAACATAGCAAGTTGTGTTTTGGGCAGCCCGAAATGATTCGGGTATCCCAAAACAAACTTGCCACTCGCCTGAAGGCTCGGGAGGGATTTCCTCCAAAGTCGGAAATCCATGACGGAAGATCAGCAACAGAAAAACTCAATGCGTATGGAAGAAAACAGGAAAAGAAGAAAAACAGGAAGTACGGGCAGAAAGCCGAAAACTGACCCGGCAGTTTTCCGTTACGGTATCAAACTGACCTCGGAAGAGAATGGGAATTTCGAACTTCTGTTTGAAAAATCCGGAATGAAACAGCGGGCAAGATTCATCAAGGCGATGATTTTCGGACGAGAAATGAAGGTCGTCAGAATCGACAAGGCTGCGATGGATTACTACATCAGACTGACAAATTTTTATCACCAGTTCCAAGCTATCGGTAACAACTACAACCAGACGGTAAAAGCTGTCAAGTCCAATTTCGGTGAAAAACGGGCATTCGCCTTGCTCCGTAATCTGGAGAAGGCCACCATCGATCTGGTGGTGCTGAGCAAAAGGATTATCATGCTTACCCGGGAGTTCGAGGAGGAATACCTGATAAAAAGGAATAAGGAGGAACAGCAGAATGGTGGCTAAAATCAACAGAGGTGTATCGCTTTACGGAGCGGTCATTTACAACCAACGGAAAGTGGACGAGTCCACCGCCCGTATCATCACGGGCAACCGTATGATTACCGATATCACCGGAAATCCCCATAATGTCATGCAGCAGACACTATGGGCTTTCGACAGCTACCTTGCCGCCAACAGGAACACGGAGAAGCCGGTACTGCATATCTCCCTGAACCCATCGGTGGATGACCGCCTCACGAACGGACAGTTCGCGGATCTGGCAAGGGAATATATGCAGAAGATGGGATATGGCGACCAGCCATACATTGTGTATCTGCACGAGGACATAGACCGCAGGCATATCCATATCGTCTCTACCTGCGTGAAGGAAAACGGTGAGAAAATAAGTGACGCTTACGAGTGGAACCGCTCGATGAAAGCCTGCCGGGAACTGGAACGGAAGTTCGGACTGAAGCAGGTAGAAGACAAGCGGAAGGAATTGCTTGAGCCGTACCTCAAAAAAGCGGACTACCAAAACGGTGACGTGAAGAAGCAGGTTTCCAATATCGTGAAGAGCGTGTTCGGCTCGTACCGTTTCCAGTCTTTTGGCGAATTCAGCGCCTTGCTTTCCTGTTTCAATATCGAGGCGAAACAGGTCAGGGGCGAGTTCGATGGTACACCCTATAACGGCATCGTCTATACCATGACTGACGATACGGGAAAGCCGGTATGTACTCCTGTCAAGTCTTCCCTTATCGGGAAACGGTACGGTTACGAGGGACTGGAAAAGCGTATCGGGTACAACGCCCGTGAATACAGGAACAAGAAATGGCAACCGAAGATACGGAACGAGGTGGCACTTGCCATGCACGGATGCCGTGGAGACAGGGACGAGTTCGTCCGTCTGCTTGCCGGAAAAGGCATTGATGCGGTATTCCGTGAAAATGACGAGGGACGTATCTATGGAGCGACTTTCATCGACCACAAGAACCGGGAGGCGTACAACGGCTCCCGGCTCGGCAAGGAGTTCTCGGCAAACGCCTTTGAACGGCTCTTTAATAATCCGGACAACATCCCGGATTTGGATGCTTCCATGCCGACCCCCGATCTGCAAAGCGGATTCTCCTCCGATATGGAAAGTTCCATCGAGCAGGCTTTCGGAATCTTCGGCATTGAAACCAACGGTCCCGACCTGCAGGAAGAGGCTCTTGCCCGCAGGCTGCAACGTAAAAAGAAGAAGAAACGCCGCTCACGGGGAATTTCCTAATTACCGAATTTACCAACATTAAAAATCAGTTTATCATGCAACAGGAAGATGATTTGAGAGGACTGGCCAAGGTCATGGAGTTCATGCGTGCCATATCCATCGTGTTTATTGTCATCCACGTCTATTGGTACTGCTACCGTTCATTCGTGGATATGGGTATCAATATCGGGGTAGTCGACAGGATACTCCTGAATTTCCAGCGGACGGCAGGGCTTTTCAGCAACCTGCTCATAACAAAGGTCTTTGCCGTCATATTCCTCGCCCTCTCGTGCTTGGGTACAAAAGGCGTAAAGAACCAAAAGATGACATGGCAGAAAATATATGCCTCTTTCCTTGCCGGAGTAGTGCTGTTTTTCATGAACTGGTGGATGCTCGACCTGCCGTTCAGCCCGACAGCCAATGCCGTCTTATACACGGTAACGCTTATCGCAGGGTATATCCTGCTGCTGATGTCCGGCGTGTGGATAAGCCGGATGCTGAAGAACAATCTCATGGAAGATGTGTTCAACACGGCCAATGAGAGCTTCATGCAGGAGACACGGCTCATGGAGAATGAGTATTCCGTCAACCTGCCGACAAAGTTTGTCTATCAAGGCAGGGAATGGGACGGATGGATCAATATAATCAACCCCTTCCGCGCTACCATCGTGCTTGGAACGCCCGGTTCGGGCAAGAGCTACGCGGTAGTAAACAATTACATCAAACAGCAGATTTCCAAAGGATTCTCTCTTTATCTGTATGATTATAAATTCGATGACCTTTCCATTATAGCCTATAACGAACTGCTGAAAAATCTTGATAAATACAAGGTCAAACCGGAATTTTATGTCATAAATTTCGACGACCCGCGACGCAGCCACCGGTGCAATCCCATCAACCCGAAATTCATGGTGGATATCAGTGATGCCTACGAATCGGCATACACCATACTCTTAAATTTGAACAAGACCTGGATACAGAAACAAGGTGATTTCTTCGTGGAATCCCCGATTATTTTGCTCGCCGCGATTATCTGGTACTTGCGGATCTACAAGGACGGCAAGTATTGTACCTTTCCCCATGCGATAGAATTCTTAAACAAACCGTATGCTGATATTTTCACGATTCTCACTTCGTATCCTTCCCTTGAAAACTACCTTTCCCCTTTTATGGACGCCTGGCAAGGAGGAGCACAAGACCAGCTCCAGGGCCAGATAGCAAGCGCGAAAATCCCGCTATCGCGGATGATTTCACCGCAGCTCTATTGGATCATGACAGGCGATGACTTTACATTGGACCTAAACAATCCGGAACATCCGAAAATACTTTGCGTGGGAAATAATCCGGACAGACAGAATATCTACTCGGCGGCATTGGGACTGTACAACTCCCGTATCGTGAAACTGGTAAACAAGAAAGGGCAACTGAAATCTTCCATCATCATAGACGAATTGCCCACGATATATTTTCGCGGTATCGACAACCTGATAGCCACCGCACGAAGCAACAAGGTGGCGGTGTGTCTCGGCTTTCAGGATTTCTCACAGCTTACCCGTGACTACGGTGACAAAGAGGCGAAGGTCATCCAAAATACGGTGGGAAATATATTCTCAGGACAGGTGGTCGGGGAAACGGCAAAAAGCCTGTCGGAACGTTTTGGTAAAATACTCCAGCAACGACAATCCATCTCCATTAACCGGCAGGACACATCCACTTCCATTAACACGCAGTTGGATTCGCTGATACCTGCATCCAAGATTGCCAACCTCTCACAGGGTACGTTCGTGGGCAGCGTAGCGGACAACTTCGGGGAAGAAATTGACCAGAAGATTTTCCATGCCCGCATTATTGTCGATAACGAGAAGGTAGCGGCGGAAACCAAAGCCTACAAGAAAATACCCGTCATCAACGAATTCAGGGATGCGGACGGCAACGACATCATGCAACAGCAGATAGACCGAAACTATTCCCGGATAAAGGCGGATGTGATGCGGATAATCGAAGAGGAATTGGAAAGGATTGCCAATGATCCTGACTTGAAGCACCTGATTCCGCGGGAAGAAGACGATAAGGAATAAGTCCGACAGACCGCTTTTTTATTTCCGCCTGCAAAGTTCGTCCCGTGCCTGATGGATTGAGCAAGGCCGGACCCTCACGGGTTTCCGCAAAAATCTTCCGCGCTGCGCTTGCGGTATTTTTCCGGAAAGCCTTGCACAATCCGGCACGGGACAGCGAGGCAGGCAAGAAATAAAATATCGGCTCACGAGCCGGTAAGTGTTTAACTGAAAACAGCATGGTTATGGGTAGAACAAGAGTAGTCAATATCCGCAAAGAAGCCTATGATGCCTATATAGGCAGAGCAGGACATGGAATGGATGGTTATTTTGGTAATCCGTTCAGATTGGAACCGGGAATGGCGAGAGGAGATACGCTTGACCGGTACAGAAAATATTTCTATCATCGGCTTGGTACAGATGAAGAGTTCCGTAAACGAATCGAAGAATTGCAGGGCAAAACGTTGGGGTGTTTCTGCAAGCCGAATCCTTGCCACGGGGACATCATCAAGGAATATCTGGACCGCATGGCTGAAAATGAGGAAAAAATAGTCATCGGGCAAATCCATTGGAAAGGATGCGCCTATCCCGTCAGGAAAATAGATACTGGGAAACAGGTATTCAGGGTATCCGTGGAGAGCCTGCGGGATGAACTGATAAACGATATGCGTAACGGCATATATGAGGCGATGGAAGCATGCGAAGAGATAGACGGTTACTGTACCGATGAGGAATTGTGTACGTTGTCTGATGCCGAATTGTATGAAATGTATTGTTAAACCAACTATATAAATGAAGGAATATGAAAAGGAGAAGCAACTTCACACCGATGGAAAGATTCCATGAGATTCTCGCCGGACACGGTCTGAACGCGATGAACGTGGGGATTAACCATATCCGCGTTTTCTTAGAAGGCAAAAAGCTCTTCGACTACTATCCGCTGAGGATGAAACTGTTCGATTACCACAACTGGCACCAGCTGACTTACCCTTTTTTCGGGAACGGTGAGAGTAAATGGGAAAACGAACTTGACGGCATTATCAAAGAGCTTATGGTATCACCGCAATAAACATCATGACCATGAACAACGAAAACGGAACGCTCGTTTGGGACAACATTCCCGAATGGGCGATTTTTGCCTTGGAATACGGTATTGAAGAGGAACTTTTCCTGAACGATGAGGACCTGAAAATGATAAGCGGTTTCATTGCCGAAAACTTCCCGAACGGCTACACGATGAGTGTGGATTGGGAAGCATACAAGGAGTTTGACAGCCATCCCGCCTTCGGGAAACCGTGCAAGACCTATACGGTCAGGTTTTGTAACATCTAAATCAAATGGATATGAGAAAGATAACATTGAGCGAATACAATGCCATCCCAGAAGACTATCGCGGGATTTGGACTGTTGAACGTTGGGACTTACCGGATTGGGAGGAATTACGCAAAAAGCATATCGGCAAACGTACCATGATGGTCTACGACAAGGGCACATGTCTGTTGGTTGAAGGAATGGGTTTTGAAATCGTGGATGACAGCTCATGGAAAAATCCGGATGAAGTCAGACAGGAAATAGGCGGTCTTTATCTGAAATTCTACAGCAGGCAAGGACGTGAACCGCATTATGCGGATTGCGTCATCCGATGGCGTGACACGCTGGAAACGGAAGAGACAAGGATTGCTTTGGCTATGGATTCCGACACGGAAAAGGATGACGAGATATTCTTCTACTGCGACAGCTTGGAAGATTTAAAATCACTGGCGGACAAAGGTAAGGAGGATTTCATTATAGCCGGATGCATTGGTTTCGGAATATACGAAGAATTGCTACTAACAACTTAAAACACCGGATATGAGAATCGAATGTCAGGAACACTACGACAAGGTGGCGGAATACGCCAAAAGTATTGGTGACACAACCTTTCAGAAATGTATCGAACGCCTCAAACAATGGGAGACAAATTCCAATGGGAGGTATGAAATTGAACTCTATTGGGATTTCGCACCGTATTCATTCGGTTTTGCTGAGGTGGCTGCGGACGGAAGCAGGGGTGTTGTCGGTGGCCTGTTATATCATGGCAAACCGGATGAATCCTTTGCCGTAGTCATGGAACCGTTCCACGGTTGGAGCATACACACGTAAAATGGTGATTTCAATTCTGCTGTCAAATTTGTGCGAAAGGGTGCAAATATATTTCATATTAATGCTCCCTTTTGCATATTTTAATATACATTATAGGGGTAATGGGAATAACTGAGGCAATATTTTTGATGTGTCTTAATTGCAAGATTTGCCGGATTCACGGGAAAGCATTTCATTTTCTTTGCAAAAGAATTAGCTCATCAACCATGTAGTTGAAGGAGTTACGGAGGCGGCCGTAAGAGGTTAGCCTCTTGCTTTTTATAGCCTCCTGTATCAACAGGAACAAAGTGGACGATAGCACAATAAACAAGAAATCCCGATCATAATAACCGGGACTTCTCTACTTCCTTTTTATAGTGCAGATGCGACGACCAAGCTCGCATGGGCACTTTCAATAGTACAAAGGTAAGCATTATTTCCTGTTTTGCCAAAATAAATATGGCTTTAACACTCGATTTTAGAAGCTTGTGCTACAACTTTTTGAGCTTCAAGCGTCTGAATGGAGTTGACAAGATTATGAATCTCATTTTCCAATTCTGTTTTTCGGGCTTGTGAAATGCGGCCCAACATATATCTGACAACATCTATGCCACCTTTTATGTTGTGCCTGCAATCAGCGGAAATACCGGCCGGCAAATGTTTGATGCCTTTTGGGAAGTCCATACGGTAAATACACCCTCCATGTGCGCACTTGTTACGAAGTACACGTATGGTTTCCATATAATTGTAGAAAACACCTCTTGAACAACCATAAGCGTTAGCTACCAACTCTTTTGCTTCCGGCTCTTTCAACGAATCATATAGTGTTATGATATTACCAATTGTCATAAACTCTATGGTCTTCCATGCAGGGGCATATATCCCCGGATGGTTTGCATGATGACGCTGGATGATGGGGTTCTTGCGCATGGCGGCATAGACTTGTTCTTCAAAGTCGTTTACGAATTTAGAAGTTACATACTTGCGGTTGACAAACCAGCAAGGGTCATCGATATACCGGAGCGATATGTTATAAATGAGTTTTGTACGGATATTGACTTCAATACGGTCAAGAGCGTTAAGCAGCAATCTTCGGAGCTTGGTGTCAAACTCATAAAGGTCGTAAACGCTCTTGAATGTAGTACCCGGTTTCAGCTTATGGTCCCGATGCTCCAAGCATGGGAATTTTATCTCATATGGGAAAGAATAGAATCCAAGTCGGTAATAACCGACATCAAGAAGAATTTCTTTTGCTTTCTCCTCATCATCAAATGCCATACCGTTTGATTTCAGTCTGGCGATTTGTTGGTCTATCGTATATGCTTTCTTCATTGCAGTTTGAATTCAAGTGCGAAGTTACTCATTTTTTTGAAACAAGCACCCATCATGTATATTGATTTATAGAAACATATCCCATATCAGGTAATTTTTCCATATTCCTCCATAAAAATCCATCATAAGCCCCGCTTCCCTTGTTAAGTCCTCTTCAAGAAGATAACTCGGAGGACGATACCTTTCACGTTCAAGCCTCCGGTTTTCGTACAAAAAATTCCCTGCGGTAATTTTTCTTCGAAAAAACGTTCCGGTATCGCCGTCCGAGTTGGGTGAAAAGGTCGGGACTTAGCAAGCGAAGCGACCTACGACGCATAGGACAAAACCAAAAAACAGTTGTCGGCGGTATTTTGCCGATACATGAGGTCCCAATGGATACTACCATCCTATAACTTCCACACTTTACCTTGCTGCCGGTCTTATAAAGTACCCCAAGGAAGTGGGGACAAAAGCAGCTCGCTCTCAACTCTGCATAATACAGTTTTCCTCTTTACCTGTTTCGTGCCGTTCCTGCCGCTTTCTGCCGTTTTTTCTTGCGTGGGGTTTTCCGTTTGCGTGCCTATGTCCTCTTTTGCCCCTCGGATTCGGTGCTTTTCCTTGCTTTTGCTTTTGCCTTTTCCATTTTTCCGTCCTGCGTCTTGTCTCCTGCGGTGAAACGTGATGACAAGCGATGTAATGCATAGTACTAACATGTTGTGAACTAATTATTTATCAAATTACATGCTATATATATTGCGGTGACAATAGTAGTTATCAACTCTAAAAAACTCAAAGTTATGGCAAAGAAAAATGTGAGGGACGAACCCCCTGAAGCCGCAAGTGAGCGAGAACGAACAGATGAGTGACATCGTGTTCATACTCGACAAGATGGAACTGATTTTACAGGCGGTGTCAAAAATCGGAAAGGACGGGAAATACAGACGGTTCCGGCAGACAAGGAACACAGCAATTCCTTCCTCAAAATCGACCGCTACGCGAACATGTTCGAGAATTTCGTGAAAAACTTCTGGAGCCAGCTCAAGGACCCGACACCCTTTCGGCATCCTTTCCATCAAGGCGGATACGCTGGACAGCCCGGAAGTGAAGCAGGCCATCGAAGACCTCGCCGCCGGAAAGCAGACAAAAGCCGTGGAAGACTTCCTCAAAAAATACGAGATCGTCCCACGCGACAAGGAAAACCAAAGTATCAACAATCAAAATCAAGAAGAAATGGCAAAGAAAAACGAAACACAGCAGCAGGCCGCCCAAGGTGACGGCACGCCGCAGCAGCCCCAGTACCGCTACAACGAGTCCATGATCAACTGGGAGCAGCTGAAGAATTTCGGACTCTCCCGTGAATACCTCAGGAGCGCGGTCTCCTTGACCAGATGCTCAGGGGCTACAAGACCAACCAGGTGGTACCCATCAGCATGAATTTCGGCTCCGCCGTATTACGTACCGATGCACGACTGTCATTCCAGCAGTCCGTGGGAGGCCCTATCGTATTAGGTATCCACGGCATCCGCCAGAAACCCGAACTCGAACGCCCGTACTTCGGTCACATCTTCTCCGAGGAGGACAAGAAGAACCTGCTTGGAGACAGGCAACATGGGACGTGTCGTGGAACTGAAAGGACGTGGCGGTGAGTACATCCCGTCTTTTGTCAGCATCGACAAGCTCACCAACGAGGTGGTCGCCATGCGTGCGGAAAACGTCTACATCCCGCAAGAAATCAAAGGTGTGAAACTGACCGACCAGGAAATCAACGACCTGCGCGAAGGCAAGAAGGTGTTCATCGAAGGCATGATTTCCAATAACGGCAAGGAGTTCGACGCCCACATCCAGGTCAACGCCGAACGCAGGGGCATCGAATACATCTTCGAGAACGACAAGCTCTTCAACCGCCAGTCATTGGGCGGCGTGGAACTTACCAAGCAGCAGATTGAAGACCTCAACGCGGGCAAGGCCATCTTCGTGGAGGGTATGGAGCGCAAGGACGGCGAGTTGTTCTCCTCGTATGTCAAGTTGGACGAGGCCACGGGCAGACCTTCCTACACACGCTACAATCCCGATTCCCCGGAGGGAGCGCGTGAAATTTACATTCCCATGGAGATTAACGGCGTGAAGATCACCGCCGAGGAACAGCAGCAACTGCGCGAGGGCAAGGCCATCTTCCTCAACGACATGGTGAACCGTAAGGGCGAGGAGTTCTCCTCCTTCATCAAGGCGGACCTGGAGACGGGACGCCTGAGCTACTCACGCACGCCGGACGGCTTCGAGCAGCGTGCCGAGTTCAAGATACCGGAAAAGGTATGGGACGTGAAACTGACGAGGAACCAGCGTGCCGACCTCCAGAGCGGCAAGGCGGTACTGGTCGAGGGCATCAAAGGCTACGACGGAAAGACCATCTCGCAGTATGTCAAGGCGAACTTCAACCAGGGTAGGCTGGACTTCTACAACGAGAACCCGGACCGCAAGCGTGACGCATCGCAGCGCAACGTGGTGGCGAACGCCCAGAAGCAGGGACAGGAACAGAGCAACCGCAAGTCCAAGGGGGCAAGCATAGCCTGAGCATGAATCAGAATGAATGTCAAATCAAAAATAGCTGGAATATGAACGTGAACAATAAAAACAACACGCCATTCAAGGCGGAAGACGTGAACTGGGAAGAACTCGCGGGAATCGGGATCCTGAAGGACGAACTGGAAATGTCGGGGGAACTTGACACGCTGCTCCGGGGGGAAAAGACGAAAGTAATGCCGCTCAGCCTCGTGCTGCTGGGCGTGGACGTGGTGATGGACGCCACCCTGCAACTGGTGCGCAAGGACGACGGGGCACTGATTGAAATCCTCGGTGTCAAGCCGGTGGCCTGACAAACGCCCATCCATTATAACAAGTAAAAAATGTCAAACCGCCGTTTCCCGTTTTCCGGTTCCGGTAGCGGGGAACGGCTTAAATTTTATCCGAACATGAAAGCAATCATAGCAGAAAAACCGAGTGTCGGCATGGATATAGCCCGTGTGGTCGGGGCTACCGACAAGAAAGACGGCTACTGTACAGGCAACGGCTATATGGTCACGTGGGCGTTGGGACACCTGGTGTCGCTCGCCATGCCCGGCGCGTATGGCTACACGAAAACCTCCGCCGAAAACCTCCCGATGCTGCCGGACCCGTTCCGTCTGGTGTCCCGCCAGGTCAGGACGGACAAAGGGATGGTGACGGACATCGCCGCCGCCAAACAACTGAAAATCATCGACAGCGTGTTCGACCGGTGCGACAGCATCATCGTGGCTACCGACTGTGCCCGTGAAGGGGAACTTATCTTCCGCTGGATATATTCCTACTTAGGCTATACCAAACCGTTCAAACGCCTGTGGATCTCCTCTCTCACCGACGAGACCATCCGCGAGGGTTTGGCGAACCTCCGGGACGGCAGCGACTACGACAGCCTGTATGCCGCCGCCGACTGCCGGGCAAAGGCGGACTGGCTGGTGGGCATGAACGCGAGCCGCGCGTTGGCGATAGCTTCCGGCTCGGCGAACAACTCCATAGGACGTGTACAGACCCCGACGCTCGCCATGATATGTGCCCGCTTCAAGGAGAACCGGAATTTCGTCTCTACCCCTTACTGGCAGCTGCACCTCACGCTGAAACGGCAGGACGCGCACCGCATGTTCATCCACACGGAAGAGTTCAAGGAAAAGGATGCGGCAGAGGCGGTATACCGGAAAATCACTTCCGGTTCTGTGGCGACAGTCACTGGGTCGGAACACAAGAGGACTTTCCAACAGGCCCCGCTTCTGTACGACCTGACCACGCTCCAGAAAGATTGCAACGTCCATTATGACCTGACAGCGGAGAAGACCCTCTCCATCGCCCAATCCTTGTATGAAAAGAAGCTTATTTCTTATCCGAGGACGGGAAGCCGCCATATCCCGGAGGATGTCATGGCGCATATTCCTGTCCTGTTGGAGAAAATCGTGGCTATGCCCGAGTTCAGGGAATACGGACACTCTTGACTTGTCCGATCTGAATACCCGCAGTGTGGATGACACGAAAGTGACCGACCACCATGCCCTTATTATCACGGGTATCACCCGAAGGGTTGTCCGAGGCGGAATCTACCGTTTACACCCTGATAGCCGGAAGGATGCTGGAAGCATTCTCGCCACCCTGCGAGAAAGAGTCTTTGTCCATGGAATGTGCCTGCGAGGGGATGGCGTTCCGTTCCCGTTCTTCCTCCATTGTCAGACCGGGCTGGCGCGGCGTGTTCGCCGAAAGGAGGACAGGGAGAAGGGCGAGCCGGAGGGCAATGGGGAAAGCGCGGTGTTTGCAGGTGGCGAGAACGTTCTCGTAACGGGGCATGGGCTGGCACAGAAGAAGACCCTGCCCAGGCCGCTGTACACGGAGGCCACCTTGCTGACGGCTATGGAGACCTGCGGGAGGCACATCACGGACGAACAGGCAAAGGAGGCCATCAAGGAATTGGGCATAGGCACACCCGCCACCCGTGCCGCCATCATTACCACCCTTATCAAACGTGACTATATCGCCCGCTCCGGCAAAAGCATCATCCCGACCGAAAAAGGGATGTATATCTATGAGGCGGTGAAGGACATGCGTGTGGCGGACGTGGAACTGACGGGAAGCTGGGAGAAAGCTCTGGCACAAATAGAAAGACACACCCTTGATGCGGAAACTTTCATGCAGCTCCATCAGGGACTACACCAGCAAGGCGACCGGTGAAATCCTGAAACTCCAGTTCAATACAATGCCCGGCAAGGTATTCGCCTGTCCCAAGTGCAAGACGGGAAAAATCATCCTCCGTTCCAAAGTGGCCAGGTGCGACCATGACGGGTGCGGGCTGCTGGTGTTCCGCCGCATTCTGAACAAGGAACTGACCGACACCCATCTGGAACAGCTTTTCTCCTCCGGCACCACCAGACTCATCAAGGGGTTCAAGGGGAAGAAAGGCATACCATTCGATGCCGCCGTCACTTTCGACGCGGAATACAACACGGTATTCTCATTCCCGAAAACCGGGAACGGAAAGAAAAAATAACACCGTCATTCCAATTCGCGGGCAAAGGTAGCGCACCGCCTTTTTCCACCGGCAAGGTCAGGCCCTCCGGGTTTCGGGGAAAATCATCCTCGCGCCGCTCCGGTATTTTCCTCCGAAAACCTTGCCTGTGGAGGCGGTACGCATCCCGGCCCTTGAAATTGGAAAAGACTGTTTCACCCGTTAATACCGGAATGTCATGAAAACAAGGGAATATATCGACAAGCAAGCGAACAGATGGGTACGGACCATCGCATTGGGCTTTGCAGCCTTCATCGTGTTCAGCTATCTCCATTCAAGAGGCATATCGCCGGTATGGACGGCGGTAGCCATCGTGTGTTTCAGGGGATTCTTCAAGCTTCTCTATAAGATCGCGTGCCTTCTGGTAGCGGCAGCGATATTGTTCTGCATTCTCAGTTATCTGGTCTTCTGACAACACCGGGATATGGAACGGATATACCTTACAAATTCCTGTAAATGCTTACAGAGCGGAGCTGTCCCGGGACGGCTCTTCTTGTATCCACAAGCCAATGGAGATGACAACGTCAGAAATACGTACCGAGCAGAATGATAGACAAATACAGCCATTGGCAGGCCGGGAAACTACCGGGCAAAGTTGGCAAATGCCTCTGTTCGGACGGCAAGGTCAAGCCTTGCGGTTTCGGAAAAAATCATCCTCGCCGGAGGCTTGCGGTATTTTTCCCGAAAACCTTGCCTTACCGAAGGCATCTGCCGTAAGGCCCTTGTAGTTCACGGGCTGCCAAAGCCCGGGTATTCACAAATAAAATAATAAAGTCATGAATCAAGCAATCATCTCAAGACCGCCGATGGCGCCGTTGCAGATACACATGCCGGTGCCTGTAACAAGAAAGAAAAGGACAGTGGAGCCTGAACCGGCAATCAAACTGCCGCCCCGCGGGACGACAGGGCCGGTACACATCTCCACCCTGTTGAACCCGATTCTGGAAATCAGCCGCCATCCCGACAGAAACAGGCTGCTGGCAGAATTCTTCAAGGACGCATGAAATCAATGTCTAATTATTAAATAATTCAAGTTATGTTTTTTACACAGATCAACCAGATGATGAACCAAAGCGTGGATATCACGATGGTCATCCGCAAGTCAGCAACAGGCATGACGGTATCCGTATTGCCGAAGTCGAACGGTCTCAAGGACGAGGCGCAGAACCGCATCGTGCCGCTCACGCTCTCGGGGCTGCCCGAAGAACTCGATGCCGGATTCATCGGCGCGATTTCCAAACCCATCCAAAAAGTTTCCGGACTCCTGACCAACATGGTGGAGTTCGAGAAGCAGGTGGACAAGGCTGCCGCCGACAGCAAGGCGGCGAAGGATCAGAAAGCCAAGGAGACGAAGGAGGAGAAAGAGAAGCGCGAGAAGTACGAGAAGCACATAAAGAAGGCGGAGGAACTGATTGCAGCCAAGAAGCACAAGGATGCCATCGCCACACTCGGTCAGGCAAAGTTGTATGCTACCGAGCAAAACAAGAAGACGGTGGAAGAGAAGATCGAGGAACAGAAGAAGGCGATGAGCCAGGGCAGCCTGTTCGACTTGATGGACGAAGCCGCGCCACAGCAGCTCATGACACAGCCGCAAGCCGGACAGATGCCACCGCAGCCGCAACCTCGCCGGTATATGCCACAGCCGGCGCAGCAATATCATGGACAGCAACCGATACCGGGGCGGCAACCGGTATACAGCCAGCCTGCACAGCCGCAGATGCCACCGCAGCAGCCATACCCGTATCCGCAACAGGGAGCTTATCCGCAAGCGGCACAGGGCGCACAGCATCCGCATTACGGCAATCAGGTAATCCCGCCTTACCCGGAATTGCAGGATATGCAGGCAAACGCCCCATATCCGCCGCAGGATGAACCCGCCTATCGTCCGGAGGATTACGAGGAATATCCCGATTTCCCGCCAGTCCATGTTAGAATCCCATGTCTCACACTATCAAGCAGTATAAGATTATGGCACTCGAAATAACAGGAATGACGCGCTCATTCACATTCAAGAAAGGCAATGAAATGCTTGTACTTGCAGACCCTATGCCGGACGAAACGCCGGATGCGGTCATGAACTACTATTCCAACATGTACCCGGAACTGACCACGGCAACGGTACACGGACCGGTCATCAAGGACGACAAAGCCGTGTACGAGTTCAAGACCACCATCGGGACCAAAGGATAATGGATATATGAAAAAAAACAGTAAAGATAAAAAATCATGTGTACCATTGGACGGACAACGGCTGGAACAGCTGGCGAGGCTCATCATCGGCCAGACGCGGAGGAATGTACGGTACGGCGTGAACAGGGAAGAACGGATTGCGGCTCCAAGCGGGGCCGTAATTCTTTTCTGAACACAGCCCTGCCCCCGATTGCACGGGAGAGCCTTATGGTGGAGACATACGACGGTTACACGTGCAATGGCATCAATGTAATCACGCGGGATAACTACGAATTCCTGCGTGATTCATATTTCAGGTATGCCACGCTGTTGGATATGGAAGCGGTGCACATACCCGGGAACAGCATCGGGGAAGGCATAGCCAATCTGTACGATGAAATGAACACACTTGTCGGTGACGAACTGCATGTCAATATCGAGCAGGAAGGCGGCAGGCTTTTCTTCCGGCTGTGGAAATACCACAAGTGGGGAAGTTTCACGCTGTACTACTTCCCGGTGAAGTTTCTGGAATCGCTCAATCCCATTTTAAGGAGGATTGCCATTACCTTTATCCATAAACTGATGAAAGCAAACGGCATCGGCACTTTTCTCGAAGACTATGATACGGACTGTATGTTCGAGATGCTTTCGGAATGTGACGACTGTGATTCTTCGGAGGGAAAGGAACGATTGAAACTGCTGGACTCCTATCAGGAGGGGAAAATCGGCAGGCTGCTCAAACGGGTGGAGTCGAAATCCTACTACAAGGACCTTCCCAAAGCCCTTGAAGCGTACAATCCCCGAAACGGGTTTGAACGCACCCTGATCGACGTGATGAAACGGGGGCTGCCGTTCCTGACGCCGGAACGCGGCATCATGGAGTACGCTTATGACGCCTATTACTCGGAAAATCCGGACTTCCACCCGATGTACCTGCAACAGCAGATAAGAGTCGTCTATGATACCGAAGATATCGTGTCCGAATATCTGATTGACAATTACAACTGTTACAGCAGGGAAACATACGACATCATCCCTGTAACAGTCTTTGACCTGTCGCCTGATACCGAAGAACTGTTCAGCATGGACGACTACCCGGAACGCTTCTTTCGATGGGCGGACGAATTCATATCTTTAATCAGTTGAGCCATGTTGGAAACGAATGAACTTACCCAAAAACTGAGGACGCTGCTCCATCCGAGGGCGGCGTTGATTGCCTATGCCGAGGGAAATGACTGCCACAATTTGTATAACAACCATTATTTTGTCGAGGTCAGGGACATAGACGATAAGCGGCATGATGGGGGAAGGCCGCCCCGTCACGGTGGATTTCATGAACGAACTGGTGCGCGGTTATTCCGAAAGCCACAGCACCACGCCCTACGGCAGGATTCCGTCCAATATGCTGTGGTGCGACCCACGCAAAGGCAGCGAGAAATACATCTGGTACAATCCCCCGCAGAAACGGATGATGTTCTTCAGGAAGCCCTCAAGATAGAAAACGCGGAATACATCTGCCGGGAATCGTTTATGGCGGGGAACATGGGATGAGGTCTATGCCTACAAGGACAGGGAACTGACGGAAAAGACGGAGCTTTATGCCGCGCCGTTCTTCAACGTGACCGGCTCCAGCGTATGCCTGGGCTCTGCCAATATAGACTTGCCAAAGAACCTGACATACGAAAGCCTGCTGCAATACTGGGAAAAGAAATTCTGGCTGACGGAGTTTTCGCACTTGGGAGGCAACGGGAACCCGACCAAATCCAATCTGGTACTGGTGACAAAGGCGGCTAAGGACAGGGCTTTCAATCTTGACGAGTTGAAACCTTTGAATAATATGAAACTGAAAGATATACTGACATGAAAAGAGTACATTATACCGACAGTTACCTGATGAGTCCGCAGCACCCGGTTACGGTAAACCTGATCGGAGCGGGAGGAACCGGGTCACAGGTATTCACCTGCCTGGCACGGTGGATGTGACACTCCGGCACTCGGACATCCGGGGCTGTTCGTCACACTCTACGACCCGGACATCGTGACGGATGCCAACATCGGACGACAACTTTTCAGTCCTTCCGAGTTGGGATTGAACAAGGCACAGTGCCTTGTTACACGGATAAATCATTTCTTCGGCAACGACTGGAAAGCGGAAGCAAGACACTATCCGTCTGTATTGAAAGAGATAAAACGGGATGAAATCGCGAACGTCACCATTACCTGCACGGACAATATCAAGTCCAGGCTCGACTTGTGGAAGGTGCTGGGGAAAATGCCGTCATCCTCCTATACGGACAATAACACGCCCCTCTACTGGATGGATCTCGGCAACACGCAGACAGCGGGACAGGTGGTGCTGGGAACCGTGCCGAAGAAAATCAGGCAGCCGGCATCCGGACAATACGAGACCGTCGGTTCGCTGAAGGTCATTACCAGGTTTGTGAAATACGCGAGGGTAAAAGAGGAGGATTCCGGCCCAAGCTGCTCGTTGGCCGAGGCGTTGGAAAAACAGGACTTGTTCATCAACTCTACGTTGGCGCAACTCGGGTGTAATATCCTATGGAAGATGTTCCGTAACGGGATGATTGAACATCAAGGGGTATTTCTTAATCTTGATACGTTGAAAGTGAATCCGATAGCGGTATGAAACGGTTCTCCCTACAGGACGGGCAGATGAGCAACTGTATGCTCTCTGCCCGTTTTCTATGGTACAAGGCAATTATAATAAACCATTTTTATTTTTCCCTGAAAAAAGTGTCGGTTATTTCATTGCAGAACAAAACATTTTTCTAATTTTGTATTTGAAAAAGTATTCACTCTAATAAACTGATATGTATGACAATGGATACATTGTAAAATGTCGCTCGATTTTAACAAATGATATTTGTTTGAGCGAAGCTTCGCATAAAGCGGACATTTTTCTTGTGTGCATTAGTTACCTTACATATTCCCTTAAAAGGTGTATTGATAATTTGGCAGTGTGGAAAATTCGTGTAAACACACACACACACACACACACACACACACACACAATTATCGCGCGTCAATATATAATAAAACATTTAATTTACAATGGATTACCGGAATCAATTATCCGGGGTTATCCTTGTCTTACGACAAAAGTTCCTATAAATACTCATCCTCTGCCATATTGTCTCAAAAAAAGCAGGATATTTTTATGGTCCGACGGTACTGGGGAGCGTTCTCTGCGCCCGAATATCGTCGGTTTTTTGTTTCCACCCATAACAGTCTGAAATCTCTTTTAGTGTTTAAGTATCTATGATTGGAATATATGGAAATAAACAAACCATGCCTGAATCCCAGAAAAAAGAACTTTTTTCCGCAGGTATTACCTATATGGTAAGTGGCGAATATGCCTTTGCCTTCTCCTGTTTCACGCAGGCAGGAAAGTCTGACCTGCCGACACTTTACAACAAGGCGTTATGCTGCTACTACCTTTCTCTGTATAATGACTGCCGTTCCCTGCTGTTGGAAGCGGAGAGGCTGCTGCCACCGTTAACGGAACGTCTGCCGGAAAACCTGCCGGAAGCCGTCCTCCGCTGGGAATACGAAAAAAGCCCTGCCGGTTGTCCCATGCCGGAGGATGCTCCCGATAACCTCGCCGCCGTACAACTGTTGAGGCTGAAAGCGAAAGTGTCGGCCAGACTGCACCTGCACACGGAGGTGCGGACTATCCACGCCCGTTTGGGCAATAAATATCAACACATTGAAGAACTGATAAAAAACATACAACCATGAAATACAGTGACATATACAGACTTTATTCGACAAGTCAGCCGAAGGATGCAATTCATCAGGCGCTCCGGGAAGTGCCCGTCGATGACAGCGACGAACAGTACGAAGACCGTTCTCCGTTGCATCTTGCCTGCCAGTATGGAGACGCGGAGGGGGTCAAGATACTTCTTGAACGTGATGCCGAACCCAACACGAAGGATGCAAACGGTTCCACCCCGATTCATATCCTCGGCAGAACCAGTGCCGACCGTGCAGATGAAGACAAACTGAAAGAAATAGCCGTCATGCTCATGGAACATGGAGCGAATATACCGCGTTCGGCTAAGAATACGACGGCCCTTATCGAGTGCGTAAGGAACCGTCATTTCAAGATGGCGGAAGCGATCATAAATTCCGGAACACGCGTCAACTCAACCGACCTTAACGGCGAGAACGTGCTTTTCGGCCTTTGTGCCGCTGCAGGCGACATCAAAAGGGACATCCAGTTTGCTAAAAAGGAACTGGACGAATCCGTACAATACAGTTACCCCGAAAACAAGATAGAGGAAATCAGGAGCAGGATTGCAAGGCTGGAGGATGATGGCGAAGCCGCCTACCGACTTGCCAGAAGGCTTGTTGAAGAAGACAAGGTCGATCCGGAAGACAAGTCAAACAGTGGAAAGACAGCCTGGGATGCCGCCATAGAGAACAAGGCGATGAAGATCGCGGCCTTCCTTTCCGGAAGCGACCCCGATGTTGACGAACTTTCGACCTTGCACGGCAACATGGACATATTCCAGGCCATGTACATGAAGGATATGGAGGCGCTGGATGCCATTCTGCGTTCGGGTGCAGACCTGCAGACGGTGTGTGAGCACAAGGATATGTATGACTTTGAAGGCAAGTCGCCCCTCGCTTGTGCGTTCAGCTGGTTTGACAGCATACAGGATGCTCCGGCCATGATTCTGAACGGCGGAGCGAATCCGAATTACCGTTTCCCGAATGAAGAGACGGCTTTTTCGGTATGGGTGAGTAAGGACTATTTCTGCAAGGATACCGAGGTTTACAAGGGGTTGCTTGACCTGATGAAGGAAAAAGGCTGGAATCCCGAGCTTCCTGTTGATACGGAAGGCAACACGGCACTTGCCCTTTCCTGCCGCCATACCGGCTACAGGTTGGGTAAAATGGCATTCGGTTGGCTGCTCAAGGGAAAGGCCGACCCCAACGCCGCCAATCTTTCCGGCCAAACTCCCATGATGATGCTCTTCGGTGGTCATAAGGCGAACGAAAAATATGTGCCTTACGGCTGGTCAGCCGGTTCTGACGACCCCACGGAAATCCTCGAAAAGCTTCTCGAAGCCGGAGCTGACGTGAACAAGACGGACAACCGGGGAAACACCCTCCTGCATTATGTGGCGGCATGTTGTCGTGACAGCATGGCACAGAAAGCGCTTGAACTCCTGCTGGACTTCAAGCTGCCTGACGTAAATGCCGTAAACAATGAAGGCAAAACGGCCATGGACGTGGCGGCAGACTACAACAATGACAATCTCGTAAGACTATTATTGAAATATTCTTAAACAAAGATATATGGACAACAACCAGACATTTCTCAATGCTTGCCGAAACGGGCAGAAAAGCATTGTCCAGATATTCCTGAAAAAGGGAGGAATTGACATCAACAAAAGGGATCAGGAAGGAAACACTGCTCTTTATTATGCCTGTCAGAAAGGCTATAGGGACATAGTGGCTCTGCTTCTTGACAACGATGCCGACGCGTCATGTATCAACAACCGTTCCGAAAGCCCGCTCCACGCGGCGGCACGGAGCGGCAACAAGGAAATCCTCGGGAAGCTGCTCCAGAAGGGGGCCGACATCAACGTGACGGACAATGAAGGACGAACCCCGCTAATATGCCTGCTTGACAACAAGCGTACAGATGCCGCCCTTTTCCTGATGGATCAGGGAGCCGATACGGAGGTCGCCGATGCCTCCGGCCACAAGGCCATCGACTATGCCACAGCCCACGGGCTGCGGGAAGTGGTCGCCCGACTCTCGTGCGGGAATGACCGGGATGCACGTGGCAACACCCCGCTTCATCAGGCCGTGTATAACGGACAGGGTGAAATTGTCCGCACGCTGCTCCTGTCAGACAAGTCCATGCTTGACTCGACGAATGACGGCGGAGAGACTCCGCTGATACTCGCCTGTATGCAGAGGAATCTTGTCATGGTCAACCTTCTTCTCGGGGCCGGAGCCGATCCCGGCAAAGCTATGCTGAGCGGCAATGCCCCGATACATTACGCGGCCATTTCAGGTAACCGCTTTATAGGCGAGGCTCTGCTGAAGGCCAAAGCTGCGGTTGACGCACAGAATGACAACGGGGAAACCCCGCTTATTCTTGCAGCCAAGGAGGGCCACAACGATTTTGTGTCCGTCCTGCTTGAATTTCACGCGAATGTTAGCATCTCAGACAACCTCCAGCACACCGCCCTGTACTATGCAGGAGAGCGCGGCTTCAACGAAATCGTGGAAAAACTTCTTGAAAACGGAGCGGAATAAACAGGTAAGATATTCATTAACAAATTTAATATTAGAAAGATATGGCAGAAGAAACCAAGAAGACACCTCAGACACCCGAGGAAATCGCAAGAGAAGCACAGGCTCAGGCCATGAAAGCAGCACTGGAACAGGCGCAAGCCTTGTATGGCAACGTACCCGGATTTGAAGGCACCGACCTGATGAAGATGCATGAAAAGCTGATGCAGGACTCGGCCGAGATGTTCCCGGGAGTTGCGGAGGCACAGGCATACCAGGCAAAGATGATGGCAGAATCCGCCCAGGATCCCGAGGCGATAATGGAGACCTACAGCAAAAACATCGAGTTCGCAGGGAACATGATGCAGCAGGCAATGAATGCCGGATTCATGCCGGAAGGTTTACCGGATTTCTCGGACGGTTTTGACGTATATGCAGGTTGGGAAATCACCCGCAAGGGCGACAACAGCCTGACACCTGAACAGAACAAACTTCTGGCTTATGGGGCACCTCTGTTCCTATACAACGATGACAACGTGGACTCCCTTGAAAGTACAGCAGGCACGGACACCCTTAAGGAAATGCTTGAGGAATGGTGGGAAGTTACTGACAGGAAGAGTGCCCTGGAGACCATCTCATGGCTGCTGAACGAAGGCCAACATGCCGGTGCGGATCCGGCCTTGGCTGAAATCCGCCAGCGTGGAATCGAGGCCATCACCGAGGAAGAAAAGGCGGACGAGGACAGCAAGATCGGCGATGCGTTCACGATAGCTGAATTTGTAATGGGAGTAAATGAAACGACGGAAGCGGACCTGCCCGAAACCGTGCTGGCATGGGACCTTGTACGTGCCGTGAACATGGCCCGTTGGGCTTTCATCTGCGGCTACATCAATGAAGACGAAATGTGGGAAGCCATCAGAACCACTGCCGGCATAGCCAAGGAATCCTTCAGTTCATGGGAAGAATACGGCAACAGCTTTGCCGTGGGACGCGGAATATGGAGAGGCGAAACAGATGACTACGAGACTGCGGATGAAGTCGTGGGAGCGCTTCTCAATAAAGAAGATTCCCCTTGGAAGGCAATCGAATGGTAGAATCCAAAAAAATAGAATCAACAATATCTTAAAAGTTTTACGATTATGGCACTTTTCAAAAATGCAGCAACAGAATGGGAGAAAACCATGACACAGAATGATCTTGACCAAATGGAAGCACAAGGTCTTGACGTAAGTAAATACAGGGAGAAACTGGCCGCACGGCGTGCAAAGGAGGCCGAAGAAGCCAAGCGAGACAGGGAACTGTACAAGAACCCGACACAGCTTGACAAGATGAAACCGTACATGCAGACGCCACGCAGTTCTGAGACCGAGTTCTTCAAGAAACTTGCAGGAAAGGCACCATGGCTGGGCAAAAGCAAGTGGTTGAGAAAATTCACGGAAGGATATATCGTTTACGCGGGGATTGTCAGTGCCCCGGCAGAGGCGTGGAAAGGCGTGAAGCACAAGGACGACTCTTTCCATGGTATTGGCATATACGCACTGGACAAGGGACACATGAACGATATGGAATGGCTGAAGAGAGTGATGGAAAAGCTGCGCAACATGTGTGAAGGCAGGCAGCCGGTAGCTCCCGGATGTGAGGGCGTAGTCAGTCTTGCCAAGGAGGAGGACTGCTGGTCAACCGTGAAACTGAGTGGTGAAATCGTGGAAGGCGCCGATGTGGAAGTAAGGAAACTTGTCCTTTATTACAAGGAACTTCCCCAAGGCTATCTTCCTTCAGACGGCATCGTCCCCCACTTCTACTGGGAAGGGACAATCAGAGTCATACCGGCTGAATTGTATGTCTAAATCCATCTGAAAATATGATTATAGCCGTTATATGTATTATCGTGGTACTGCTCATAATTATTTTATGGGCAGTATTCACTAACAACAGCCTTATTGCAAAGAAGAACCGGGTCAAGCAATGCAGAAGTGGTATCTGCGTGGTCCTCAAACAGAGGAATGCCCTGATCCCCAATCTTGTCGCATCCGTAAAGGCATACATGGGGCACGAGAATGAGATTCTCACCCGCATTGCCGATTTGCGGTCAAGGGCTTCGAACGCTACAGAGTCCGAGCAGATAAAAAGCGGTACGGAAATGTCCTCGCTTCTGTCAAGACTGAATGTGGCGGTGGAAGACTACCCGGAGCTGAAGGCGAACCAGCAGTTCCTTCATCTTCAGGTCCAGATCGAGGACATGGAGAATGAGCTGCAGGCAATCCGGCGCACCTACAATGCCGCTGCTACCGATTATAACAATTACATTGAAATGTTTCCGTCGTTGATAATCGCATCCTGGCGCAAGCATGAGCAGCAGGAGTTGATAGAGTTCCCGGAAAGTGAGATCAAGGAAGTGAAAGTGGGAGAATTATTCAAGTAAAGCATGGAAGAAAGTCAGAATATAGATTTCAAGGGCATTTCCCTTCACATGAAGAAAGAGATGTCCCGTATCAGGATGCTCCGGATTGTGTTCCGCATCCTGACCTCCATTGTCTATCTGTGTACCGTCGTGTGGTTCGGTTTCTGTATCTTCGGCGGATTCCTCGTGGACCGTACTGACTATGAGACTTCCGTCACCACGGGAAAATACCTCATGATAGGCTTTGCCGTATTTTTTGTACTTCATTTCGCATTCATGAAATGTTTTGCCGCGCTGAACAAGAGGGAAACCTACACGATGGCCCACATCATCTACCTGCTGTTCCCGGGAGCAAGGTACAATCCTTCCGGTTCCATACAGCCGAAAGTCTTTGCGGACAGCCGCCTGTTCGGAACGGCATTGTCATCGGGCAATTCGGTAAGTTCGACCTGTTACGGCCGTCTTGACATTCCCGTCGGAAATGACATGATGACTGTCGTGGATGCCGGTGTGACTTCAGCCAATTCGAAAGATTTCTCGGCCTTCAACTTCCTTGAAGTGCCGTACCAGTATTTTATCCGTCCGATATTCGGAGTCAGGATAGAGAGCACGATGCACAGTTTCAGGGGCATGTTCGGGTGCTGCAAGCTGAACCGCACCTTCAGGGGCTACGTGATGCTGCTGCCCGACCATCTGGAAAACAAAATCGGCTACCTGGCGCAAACAATCCAGGGAATGAAGGAAAAGTACGGGGCAAAATTCGTACATTTGGAAGACCCGGAGTTCGAGAGGCATTTTGCCGTGTACGCGGATGACGAGGTGGAAGCCCGCATGGTGCTCACCCCGGCGATGATGCGGAAGCTGACCGCCCTGCGGAAATCCTTCAGCCGTGACCTGATGCTCTCTTTCAACGGGAACATGTTCTACTACGCATCCGACACTCCGGACGGTTTCTTACGTCCCGGCAGGAAGTCGCTGGATGACGAACATCTGCTGGAACAACTGTACAGGGAGGTGAACTTCTGTCTCACTGTAGAAAATGGAATCAAATAATCAACAATAATCGAAAACGAATAAAAAGAATTACAACATGAGCGAACTTAAAAATCTGTCAGCCATTCTTGAAGGAGGTGCTGTTCCGGCCGGTTATAACGGGAAAGCAATCGGCAAATTGTCTAAGACATACCTCAAACTGGAAAACCGCAAAGTAGTAAACCTCTATCCCATCAGAACCGTGATGCACGAAGACAGCCGCTATTGCCTGTATGCCTGCCCGTTGAAAGGGACTGAAATTGACGAGGCCACCCTTCAGAGCATCAAGGCTGAAGTGGATACGCTGGAAATCGGTGAAATCCGTTATGATTCCGTACAGTCCTGTGGCTATGACTATTACATAGTAGATCCTGATACAGGCCGTCATATACTGACAGGACAACGGGATATGGATTCGGTAATGGAAATAAGCGATCATTATGACGGCGTCATCCTGTTCAGCAAATCGGTATTCTCGCCAAGAAAGGCCAATCAGCTTGATTGTGCCTATGCCTTGATCGGCATTGAAAAACAGCCCAACGAGTTCAAGATAGAGGCTATTCCTAATAGCGCGATAGGCCAAGCACCTACGATACTGGAATTTGAAGCTCCGCAGGAATCGCCTGCTGTCGAAAAATACAGGTCGGCCATGACGGTCCTGTCCATAATCATCACCGCGGCTCTGCTTATCTGGTACTTTTTCATAAAATAATATCACCGAACGAATAACTTCACTAATATCCGAATATGGCTACATTCAATTATTCTTCCAAATCGTCCATCAAGGACAATCTGACTGAAATCCTTGTCGGTGCCGGACTGATAATAGTACCGGTAGTTTATCCTTTCGGTATAAAAGTCGGTACACTTCGCATCCTCGGACCGTTACCAACAGCCATCATCCTTGCCCTTGTCGGACTGTACATGCTGTTCAGAGCCTGGCGGAAGATACATAAGGCCCGCAAGTTGGCTGCCAAAAGCTGTATCATCACGGTTGACGGCGATAAGGTGACATACCCGGTCATCGTGAAAGGAAATGTTGAGATGCGTTCTTTTACATTGTCGGAAATATCCAGTTCAAACTACAATTACGACAATGGTATTCTGACAATCACCCTCGCCAACGGCTCAACGGCCAAATTTGACGTTGATTTCTTTGACGGACTGCCACAGCTTAAAGAATTTGCGGCGCTCTTGAAAAAATAAACCGGTGAGATATGGAATGGTTGGATAAAATAAAGGATTTTCCGAATCTGATACAGCAGGAACCCCGCTACGGCTATCTGGTCGTGGCGGGCCTGCTTCTGATATGGCTTGTCGGTGTCATCTGTGGCTGGAAGTGGACGTATTCCCGTCCGGGTAGTACAGGAGGTAACTTCTGGATGAATCTGCTCGGTCCGAAAACTTTCCGGTTCTGGCTGGGAGTGATTCTTGCCGTCGGGATAGGACTGTCTCTGTACCTGTTCTCTATTTCCGGCAAATAGCTGAGTGCTCTTTCCCGGATGCCACCTGTAAACTTAAAAAGTGATTGAGTATGAAAACAATTCCAATTATAACCTTCTTCCTGTGCACGGTGATGTATGCCCAGGCACAGCTTAACATCGTTCCCAAGAACGATGGACTGAAAGAGTACACGGTGACAAATGCCCACCCCTATGACAGCCTGACGAACGTGGAGAAGCGGAGTTTCACTTCCCTTCCGGGACAGACCCTGTACATGCATGGGGTAAAAAATGACAGGAACGGCTACTGGGATGCTTTCTACACGGTCAATTTCCTTACCGGGGATGACCGAACGGTGTACAAGGCGGTCAACATCAGTACCACCCCTTCTAAAGAGGTAGTGGGGAAATATTACGAGGTAGTGAAGGTCTGGACAAAGACAGACTACCTGTCGGCTGGATGCTGCCTGCTGCTCCGTGAAAAAGAAAGCGGTGATGAGATGTATTACAACCCATTCAGGTATCCGCTGAGCATGACCTGTATAGGGTATTATGAGAAACTGAAACGCTTTGTCGGACAGACATTCCTGTCACTTGCCAAGGCCGTCGAGACCGAGGACGGTCAGGTAATCACCCCGGCTGAAGGTGCGGAGTACCGTTGTGTGGACATCGGCCTGAAGATGAACAGTGACGGGGCGTTTCTGCTGATGGAAGGTGCTGACGGTGTCCGTGTGGAAGCATTTCCTATAGGCGGTGACGAGGTGTACGAGTTTGTAAGCACGGCACGTATTGCTCAACTGGAAAAACGGTACGGCGAGAAATACGGGAAGCTGATAGCCTTCCGCAAGGTCGATACCGGCATGACGAGGGAAATGGTCATCGCCGCGTGGGGCGAACCATACCACAAATCGGAAGTCAAAAAGGAAGGCAGGACTCTGGAGACTTTGCGCTTTTCCGACGACCGCTGTGTGGAACTGCTTGACGGGAAAGTACAGTATGTGCGCATCTATTGAACGGAGCGCAACCTTTATCTGTAAAGTCACAGGCAGGGCCTGCATTTATCGTATATTAACAGATGAAAGTACCAAGGAATCAGGGTAAAATACCTATCTTGCGCAAGAATCTTCAATAATTGACGACTCAAAAAGAAAGAACTATATGGAAAAGGATAATATCAAAGGATGCTTTGTCTCGTCCGTGTTGCTTTCACAAAATCAATGGGACAAGAAACAGTTCATCCATGACTTCGAGGAAGACTGGGGAATCGTCCTTACCGATGACGACGACAACGGGGACGTACTTGTCGGAATGTTCAGCGGCATGACATTGGCAATAGCCATCATGCCCGGTCCCGTACCCAACGGAGAAGCGGAACACTATGCACAGGGCAACTACCTGTGGAAAGATGCAACAGAAGTGGCACGACAACACGAGGCACATATCCTCGTATCCGTGACCGGAGACCAATCCAACCTGCTGGAGAGAGCCAAACTGTTCACCAGAGCCACGTCTTCCTGCCTGAAACAGTCCTACGCTACAGCGGTATATACCGACGGTATGGTGTTCCAACCCGAATTTTACAGGGATATGGCCGCACTCCTGCAAGAAGATGAACTGCCCGTCATGGACTGGGTATGGTTCGGCATCTACCGCACACAGAAAGGAATCCCCGGCATCTATACCTACGGACTGAGAAAATTCGGGAAAGAGGAAATCGAAGTGTATGCCCCTGCCGATCTGAGTGACATCCGTGATTTCCTAATGGACATCGTGCATTATATCCTGTCGGATGATGTCACCTTGCAGGACGGGGAAACCATAGGATTCTCCGAAGAACAGAAACTTGCCATCACGCTTAGCGAAGGCATCGCTTTGGACGGCATGACATTGAAACTTGAATATCCGGACGAATGAGAAAGGCAAAGGGAAACATAAGAAAAATGCTTGCGGCCATCGTTCTCACGCTGCTGTGTTGTTCTGCCTTCGCACAGCGGATCGTGGAATCCGGTGACTTGCGAACCACCACGGACGAACAGCATGGAACAGTCGTCCATTATCTGAAGGGCGGAAAACGTCCGCTATCGGGCAAATTCCGTATCTTGCGGGGGCAGGATGAGGAAATAGTGCATTTTTCCAAAGGGGTTATGCAGGGCGAGTACAGGCGTTTCCGCAACGGCAGCCTGCGGGAAAAGGGCAAGTATACCGACGGCAGACGGCATGGTCTGTTCGTTTCCTATCATCAGGACGGAAAGACACCGCAACGGGAAGCACCCATGCAGTACGGGAAGATAGACGGTACGGTAAGGACATGGTTCAGCGACGGGAAGCCGGACATGGTTCAGGAATATAGGCAGGGCAAGCGGAACGGCAAGGAACAACGCTTTGACCCGAAAAGCGGCAAGCAGATCTACGAGGCAAACTATACCGACGACCGGAAAGAGGGAAAACAATGGAAAATCAGCGAGGATACCACCGAGAGATGGGTCAGCAAAACCGTCAGCCACTATAAGAACGGCGAACTGGACGGCCCCTACGAATACACGGCCCACCTACATGGCAAGCTGTACGCCTACAAATCCGGCTCGTACAAGAACGGCTACAAGCACGGTTCGTGGAAAGAAATCGACCGGGACGATATCGCAGTCCAAGGCGAATACACCGAGGGACGCGAGACGGGACACTGGATACGATATGATATCATAAGCGGAGAAATCCTGAACGAGTGGGACCGGTAAAATTTAAAAAACATGGAAATATATACTCCAAAAACCAAAATCAAACTTTCTCCTGTGGTAAGAAACGGGAGAGAATTTGTCGAAGTGACTTTCGGTAATGACAATGACATCCGCTTGTCGCTGTCGAAGGAAGAAAACGTACTGCTTGTCGGTGGCAGAGCTTATCTGCCGGCAGAGAATTTCGTGCTTGCCGAGTTCTTCGACCGCTATGTGAAAATGGCGTTTATAGACTATTCCGCCATCAAGGAAACCGCACCCCGTAAAGAGGAAGACAAACGGCCGCCACTGCCGGAAGGTTATCTGGAAAAACTCCAGCAAGTGCGTTACAGTGACCATACCGTAAGGGTATATACCTCCTATTTCCGCGATTTCCAACAATATTTCGAGGGGCGTAAGATTGAAACGGTTACTCCCGGCGAGATAAACGACTACCTGCTGTATCTCATCCATGAGAAAAACATATCCTCCTGCCAGCAAAACCAGCGTATCAACGCCATCAAGTTCTATTACGAGAAAGTTCTCGGTCAGGAACGGCGGTGTTACAAGGTGAACCGTGCCAAACGGGAGAAGACGCTGCCCGACGTGTTGAGCAAGGAGGAAATAAAGAAAATACTCGACGTGACAGTGACAGACCTGCGTTTCTTCTGTATGTTCTCCATACTCTACTCCGCAGGGTTGCGCATCAGCGAACTGCTGGAACTGAAACCCGGCGACATCAACGAACCCCGCTCCCTGATACGGGTGCGTCAGGGAAAGGGCAAGAAGGACCGCTACACCCTGCTGTCAAAACCGTTGATGAAAAAGCTGACGGAATATAACAGACTATACAAACCGAAAGTGTGGCTCTTTGAACACAGACCGGGCGAACCTTTCACCGAGAGTATCGTGTCGAAACGGTTGAAGGCTGCGGCTCGGGAAGCGGGAATCACGAAACGGATTTATCCGCACCTGCTGCGCCATTCGTTCGCCACCCACTTGCTGGAGCAAGGAACCGACATCAAGATTGTGAAAGAGCTTATGGGACATAACAACATCAAGACAACGGAAAGGTATGTCCACATAGCCGACACTTTCAAAAGCAATATCAAAAGCCCGTTGGACGATCTGTTGATGGAGGAAGACGAGGTCTGATACTTAAAGAAAATAACAGCCAAATCGGCTGATAGTATAACGTTCAAGGCCTTGAAGTTACTATTAGACTGTATAATAGGCAGTTGCAAACAGGAAAGATGATAGATTTACTCGACATATCGGCACAATCGGAAGGCTGCGGCACTGAAAAAAAGTACCGCTTGGCAGACTATTTCAACCGTTGGTGGGATGAGTACACCAAGCATCCGACAGAGCATATCACCCCGGAACAGTATAAGGCTGCAAATGCCATAAGGGTATGCCGCACCGCCGCTTTGGGGATAGATACTTATGCCTGCCCCGAATGTGGTGAGGTCCGGGAAATCTACCATAGCTGCAAGAACCGTTTCTGCCCCACGTGCGGATGGCGTGACACGCTCAAATGGGCTGCACGCATGAAAGACAAGCTGTTGCGTGTGCCGCACCGCCATGTGGTGATGACCTTGCCGCATATCCTGCTGGACTTGGTGAAGCGCAACAGGAAAGAAATGCTCAACATCATGATGCGCACGTCGGCGGAAGCGTTGAAAATCTGGATGATGAAGGCTTTCGGGCTGAAAGTGGGCGTGATAGCCGTGCTACATACCTACGGGGAAACCAAGCAGTACCATGTCCACACGCACATGATCCTATCATGGGGTGGCATTGACAGGAACGGGAGGATTGTCGTTCCGGAAAGGTCAAAGGTGAACGACACTTTCATCAGGAGCATATTCAAACACACGTTCGATAAGGCTCTGATAGAGTTGTTTGACAACGGAAAGCTCAAACATGACTTCCGCAACCGCATGGAGTTCATGAGTTTTATCAAACACGTGGTAAACAAGAAGCAGTGGATTGTTCATCTGGAGCCGCCTCTGGAAATGCCCGAACAAGTGATACAATATATCGGGCGGTATTCCAAAAGGGCGTGCCTGAGCGAATATAAAATCACGGCGATGGAAGACGAGAACATCACGTTCCGTTACCGTGATTACAAAAACTCACCCGACAGGAGGAACCCGTTGGAGAAGGAACTGACCCTGCATTACCGTGAGTTCTTTCCCCGGTTGATGCAGCATGTACCCCTACATTATTTCCGTATCGTGAGGTACTACGGCTTTTACTCCAATAAAGGCAATTTGCCGGGGGAATACTTCGGACGGGCCGAGAATGTGATGCAAAACGCCCCGGCAGAAGAAAGCGATTACGAGAATCCTTTCTTCTGCGAGTGCTGCCAACGTGCGAGAATTTATGTACATACAATAATAACAAGACGGACTGTTTTCGATGAATCACCTGAAACACTTGTGTTTAGCAGGTCTGACATACGAAAACAAAAAGTCGCATAATGAAATAACGGGATAGCTATGCACTTTCGTAAAGGAAAACATGGAAATCCCACGAAAAAGCAATGAAAGGAGGACAAAAAATGATTGGTGAACGGAACATCATACCGGGAAAATCCCGGAAACGGAATGAAAATTTCCCTTATCGGCAAAAGGAAAGTGCAGGGGAAAATTGAAGTTCTATAATATTAATTATAAGGTAAGCAACCTGAACGGTTGCTTGGAGAGTTAAATAAAGCAGCCTAAGGGCTGCGAAATGCGGCCTCGAACATAAGGATAAATCGCCCAAAAAGGCGATTATCCTCCTTAACATTCAAGGCCTTGAAGTTACTATTAGACTGTATAATAGGCAGTTGCAAACAGGAAAGATGATAGATTTACTCGACATATCGGCACAATCGGAAGGCTGCGGCACTGAAAAAAAGTACCGCTTGGCAGACTATTTCAACCGTTGGTGGGATGAGTACACCAAGCATCCGACAGAGCATATCACCCCGGAACAGTATAAGGCTGCAAATGCCATAAGGGTATGCCGCACCGCCGCTTTGGGGATAGATACTTATGCCTGCCCCGAATGTGGTGAGGTCCGGGAAATCTACCATAGCTGCAAGAACCGTTTCTGCCCCACGTGCGGATGGCGTGACACGCTCAAATGGGCTGCACGCATGAAAGACAAGCTGTTGCGTGTGCCGCACCGCCATGTGGTGATGACCTTGCCGCATATCCTGCTGGACTTGGTGAAGCGCAACAGGAAAGAAATGCTCAACATCATGATGCGCACGTCGGCGGAAGCGTTGAAAATCTGGATGATGAAGGCTTTCGGGCTGAAAGTGGGCGTGATAGCCGTGCTACATACCTACGGGGAAACCAAGCAGTACCATGTCCACACGCACATGATCCTATCATGGGGTGGCATTGACAGGAACGGGAGGATTGTCGTTCCGGAAAGGTCAAAGGTGAACGACACTTTCATCAGGAGCATATTCAAACACACGTTCGATAAGGCTCTGATAGAGTTGTTTGACAACGGAAAGCTCAAACATGACTTCCGCAACCGCATGGAGTTCATGAGTTTTATCAAACACGTGGTAAACAAGAAGCAGTGGATTGTTCATCTGGAGCCGCCTCTGGAAATGCCCGAACAAGTGATACAATATATCGGGCGGTATTCCAAAAGGGCGTGCCTGAGCGAATATAAAATCACGGCGATGGAAGACGAGAACATCACGTTCCGTTACCGTGATTACAAAAACTCACCCGACAGGAGGAACCCGTTGGAGAAGGAACTGACCCTGCATTACCGTGAGTTCTTTCCCCGGTTGATGCAGCATGTACCCCTACATTATTTCCGCATCGTGAGGTACTACGGCTTTTATTCCAATAAAGGCAATTTGCCGGGGGAATACTTCGGACGGGCCGAGAATGTGATGCAAAACGCCCCGGCAGAAGAAAGCGATTACGAGAATCCTTTCTTCTGCGAGTGCTGCCAACGTGCGAGAATTTATGTACATACAATAATAACAAGACGGACTGTTTTCGATGAATCACCTGAAACACTTGTGTTTAGCAGGTCTGACATACGAAAACAAAAAGTCGCATAATGAAATAACGGGATAGCTATGCACTTTCGTAAAGGAAAACATGGAAATCCCACGAAAAAGCAATGAAAGGAGGACAAAAATGATTGGTGAACGGAACATCATACCGGGAAAATCCCGGAAACGGAATGAAAATTTCCCTTATCGGCAAAAGGAAAGTGCAGGGGGAAAATTGAAGTTCTATAATATTAATTATAAGGTAAGCAACCTGAACGGTTGCTTGGAGAGTTAAATAAAGCAGCCTAAGGGCTGCGAAATGCGGCCTCGAACATAAGGATAAATCGCCCAAAAAGGCGATTATCCTCCTTAACATTATCAGTAAAAAGAATATGAAACATTTGAAGAAGAATTGCATCTATTTTATTGTGATTTTTACTATCGCTGTGGCGTGTGGCTTTGCGGGACTTGTAATCAAGGAAGTGAACAAAGGTACATTTTATGATCTGCCTACAGAAGAAGCTCTTAGCTTTTGTGTGCAGCTAGGACTGACAGCATTTACATCTCTGATTCCATACAGTTTGAGCGTTGCAACCTTCCTGGTCTTTTGGGCTATGGATAGAGAAAAGTGGACCGGTTTTTTCCGGACATTGGCAATCGGTCTGATTCTTGTCCTTCCTTTGTCGGCAATGACTTATTATTATGACTGGTTTGTGCGTCCACAGATGATGGTCATATCCGTCGGAAAAATAGTTGATATGAACCACAGCTATCCCCGGTCACTGGCGGACAAGTACGGTATAAGCATAGAACAGATATTGAACAAAAAAGCCGATGTCTATGTCTAAAACAAAGCTGATAGCCCAGATTGATTCTCTTGAAACATCTTTTCAGGCTGATATTGACACATGCGGTCTGCTGCTCTCAATACTTCCGGATACCTTAGCATCAAAAGCCTATGACAGCTACCGATTGAGAGAAATCGGAGTTGTGTATCAAGATGCCGTTCATCCTGTTGCCAACGAAGACAGTCTGAGGTTGGTAGCACATACAGAATTGTACCAGCACGCAATCGGTGCATGGGAAACTTCAAACGAACTGCGACGTCATAGACTGGAATATTTTGGCAGGACTCTCAATACCGGGTATATATACATCGCTTATATCTTGTTTGCCTTCTTAGGTTATCTGCTCCGCTTCAAACCGATAAAGAAAATATTGGCTGTCTTTGCAATACTGATTGTAGCCGCCTGGATTTATCATGAAATAAATTCTATTGTTCAGGAATATGCAAAGAAACTAAATACGGAATCCCATCAAATTGTGGACGACACCTATAAAGAGATAGATGCGATAAGGGAAAGCAAACAGAGAGAAATGAAGACAGACACACAATTAGAATAATTGTTTTAACTACAATAAACTAAGAACCATTAGACTAAATAATGAAAAAGATATAATACTGATAACAACGCAGGATAACGGTAAGCCATTCCCTGCTGAACATTCAAAGCTTGAAGGAAAAGATTGAACAAAAAAAATAATACCATGAAAAAAATCAATATTGGAGACTGGGTTACACAATATAGGGCAGGATATTGGAAAGTGAAAGAACTGCACCCGAAGTATTCACCATTCGATCATGGCAGGCTACACAAAGGCGAGCCAATTGGTATTGTAGCTGTATTGCAGAAGGCTTTCAGCAATACATTCAAGTTTAACATGGAAATGTCCACGTGTGATTTGTCGTTGTGTCAACATGTAACTAAAGCTGTTACGAGAAAGATTGAAACGTATTTCAAGGAACATCCAGATGATGAAATAAAATTTGAGACATCACAACTCCCTGTCCCGCCAAGCGTTACTGCCATCCACTTGAATATAGATGATGCCCAACGCAATCACATCTCATCGCTATTAAACATTGAGCTACCTCATCTGACATATCCAAAGGTAAAAGAAATCTTGTCTGACAACGGTTTGACAGAGGTTTTGCCCGGGGCAGATAACACGTTGCTCTTTCTGTTCGGATATTCATGGGAACAAGATAAAAATTTTAACATGATTTATTTCAGATACGATTTTAAGAGAAAGTAAAACTCAATGGCGAAATAGTGAGGGCAATTTCTTTACTTATTAAAGTAGTTATAAGACTGGAAGAACATGATAATGTATTACGTGATCGGGGTTCTTATTACATTATTTCTTGCAAGCTGCGGAGAACCGCCTATGCCGCCAAGCGATGAGGAAATGATACGCCATTTCACCACGCACGAGGTGGCGTTCCGTAAGGTGTACGAAATCATGGCAGAGAGTTCAGACGGTAGTTTTCACTACCCGCCGCTTTCTCCGGAAGAGGTCATTATACTTGATTCAACGGAGCAAAGCGATACATCCCATGAAACGAATGATGAACAAGACATCCCGGTATATGGACTGTTGAAGCCGGAGCGAATCCTACTCGACTCCCTGTTATCAGAGATTGGATGCGGTTTTATCCTTGTTGATCGCAGGGAATGGGGAACGGCAGATTCGGTATATGTGAGCCTTGTTATGCCGTACTACTCCCACGGCATCGTAGAGGCCGGAACGTCCAAGAGTTTCGTTTACGATCCCGGATTGAGAAGCCGTCGGAATATCCGTATCACCGAACATGGCGACCTGAACGAGATCTACCGCAGGACGTACAACGACACCACGCTTTACAAGCCCATCAAGGGAAAGTTGGTACATCGAGTTAGACCATTTACGATAACCTGAAATGATGAACAAAACAATATGAAATCAAGATTGGTATTAAGGATATTGTGGGGACTATGCTGTCTGCTATTGTTGTGGATGGTTGTCAGTGATTCTATACAATTCTCAAAGCATCCGGAACTTTACCCGATAGGTTGTGAAGGATTAGGTTGGAGCTATGAATCTTCCGAAAACTATATCTTTACAAGCCGGGTGGCGATTGGTTGGAGTGCCATCGGCTTTGTCGCATCTGCCTGCTATCGTTTCAAGTATAGCGGAAAAATACTGTTGGTACATTTTGTACTGACACTACTTCGATGTTGTTGGAATTGTATAGTCATTTATGGATAGGGGTTTGCTTTATTGTCCCTAACTAACGATTAAACGCCGGGAAACTTTCGGGCGAGACAGCTCCACCGACCTTAGGGAGAACGTCCAAACAAGCATCCCCAAAAAATGCTTTTGAGCATACCATAGAAAAAAGGAAGACCGAATGTTCTGAAGTTTCTTCCTTATGATATATATTTGTAATTGAGCGAAATGAAAAGATTGCCATAAACAGCGATTGGCTGCCGAACATTATGTTTAGAATGAAGAAACAGGAATATAAAGAGCAAGAACGACAACGGCATTATTATTTCTTCGACTATCTGTTTTGGTTGGGAGAAATAACATGGGAGCATTATCACAAGGTCAATTTCAAACAGCCCAGAGGAAGTGATATGCTGTGGGCCTGTATCACGCTTTTTATATTCATACCGCTTCTGACCATAGGCGGTCATTTTCTGGATGACTTGGCATTCGAGGTGTTTGGAGCCGTTCTTCTAATCGTGTCCTCCGTTTCTGTCTTCATGACAGACCACTTGTTCGGCAAAATATACCCGCCTTCCCGGCGGAAAGCGGTCATGCAGCACTATGCGGGACGCAAGTTCAGTCCATTCCGGCGTAACCTGTTCTTTTTCCCTCTCTATTTGCTTCTTATTCCCGCAATGGTTTTATTAGGAACTGCTCTGAAATGGATAACTGAAATACTCAAATGACAAATAGAAGAAACATATTCAGCCGTTTTTTCCGCCTGTTGGTGATGCTGCATAAAATTTCCTACGCGCATTTCACGGAATGGAACAATAAAAGGAAGCGAAAGGCATTTGCTGCCGGAATATACTTCCTGAGCATCCTCCCGGAATTCGTCCTGTTGGCCGACACATTTCTGGCGGCAAGGGGACAAGACGGGTATGTACATCTGGTAAACGTGCCACAAAAGGTTGTTTTCTACGGTCTGGCGGGTCTGGCGGTGCTGCTGTCAGCCATCCCTTTGGGATTTTTGACGACAAGAAGATATGCAAGGAAGTCCGGCAGGAACTCCGTGAACGTCCCCGTTACTGGAAACGAGCAATAGCAGTCTATTGGGCAGTTATCGTGGCTATGGTGGTGGCGGCGAATATTGTGTTTCCCACTTTTTCGGACAAGACAATGCCGCCGGAGAATGAGCGGACTGAAGTACCGCAAAGGTGGAGGGATTACCTTTCACTACGTTTTGCCATAGTAGCCCGTCAGGAAACGCCCAATGAAGTCTTGCAGCGTCTGATCGACCAAGACGGGCGCACGACACGCTACGGGAAACCAGTCTATGCCATGCAAGTAAGAAAGGAGGACATGGCTGGAGAGTTCCGTGTAGGGTTGCTGAGCCATGCCACATTCGAGGAAATCAGAGACGGCAGACGAAAATTTGTAGAATGTACATGGGTTAAGGGATATACGCCTGACGGCATTAGGATATTGCTGACCGTTTGGTACGAAATGAAGAAAGTAGAGCTTTGTCCGGTGGACTCTTTGGAATGGACGGAGGATATGGAGTTTTAAGATTTACAGAAACATGAAAAAAAGTAATAACGGCCTCCGGCAAATGCTATGGGTATAACGTTCAAGATAAATGTGCAATTTATTTTGAATGAGTATGATGAAAAGTAGAATTTTAAGCAGAAAAAAATAAAGACTATGAACGATGAAATGTTTCAAAGAATACTTGATGAAATAAAAAGTTCGTCAAAAACGATAAATGTGCTGCCTCTGGATGAAGCAGCAAGGCAGGCAATGAAAGAGAAGTACCGGATCAAGAGCGGTAGCCTGATGGCTGCAATCCTTGAAAACACAGGTGGTATAGTCATTGACAACTGGATAAGGCTGTACGGTTCGGGAGAACTAAACTTTGTCACTAGAAACAGTCTGTTCCCGTTCAACGAGATAGTGATCGGCGAAGACATACTGGGAGGATTGTTCATCTGTCTTGACGACGGCAATATCGGCTATTTTGCCCCCGACTGTCTGGAGATGGAAGATATGGAGATAAAATTTGGACAATTCATCTATTGGTGTCTGCATGGCGATACGGATAAGTTCTATACCGATTACAGATGGGACGGCTGGCAGAACGATACTTCGAAACTGAAGAGCAGTGAGGGCGTAGCTTTTTATCCTTTCCTTTGGGCTGAGGCGGAAAGTCTGGAGAGCAGAGTCCGAAAAGTCGTTCCGATGGATGAAATCCTGAGACTTCAGTTTGCCTTTCTGGGCCAGAATGACAAGAATGAGTGAATTCATTGCTATCCTCTGACACAAAGCTGCAAATGCGCTTAAATTCCTCATGATTTTCATGGGAGGGGGATTTTTTGTGTTACGGAAGAACTTGTACCCCAATGTAGTGAACTGACAAAATGTTGCTAAACTATGATTAAAAGCATGGATTTCCATGTGGAAGGCGTATTGTATTACAATAGTGCCAAATTTCTGTTATTATTAACAAATTAAATGTGACCAGTTGGAATAAAATCGGTATCTTGCATTTATAAACAAAATAATGAAATTATGGGACTTGGATTCACCATTCACACTAAAATCAAGGATATTGAAAAGTTTCAACAGACTGTAGAAAGTCAGGCTGTTGAGTCCGGTTATAATGCAGAGCACGATGAATCATCTTCGACGGTAAGTTTTTGCAGGCTGGGCGACTTGTTCACAAATTATCACCATGAGGGAGAAGGAAATACAGACAACGTCATTTCCGTAAACGGAGACTGCCAGACCAACATGCTTGGTCCCGGCTTCCACAAGGCAGCAATAGAGTTCATCGACAGACTTCAACAGGCGACCCGTACCCGGTTTGAGGTTGAAGACGAGACGGACTATTACACGGAAAGGGACTTTGAGGCCATGAAGAAGAAACATTTTCACAAGTGGCTGGCCAAACTGTTTGAAATCATCCAGGAGCAGAAGGACAAAGGCAGCACGTCTTTGTTATTCTGTTGGGATATCAATAAATATTACCCTCAATCAGACAACGGCATTGTCATTTCACCTTTGGGTTCTTTCCGTCTTTCAGAGGTCGTTAGGCGTATCCGGGAAGAAGGAATCGAATCTTTTGCCGATGATTTCTTCATCTGGAACAATTCGGAACGTGATGCACGTTTTCATAGAGGCATGGCCCTGAATGCCATGTGGGAGGACTGCTATTTCATGCCGTCAGAAAGAAGTGAAGAAGATGCCCGTATCAACGGGTACATCATAAGCGAGCTGGAAACGACAGCATCACTTGACCCGTCTCTTCCTTTCCCCAAAAAGGAATACGAGGAACTTTGCAGACTCCATGGTTGTGTTCCTGTCCCGACTGACGGGATACCGCCCTACGAAACGGAATTTGCCATCGGCTACCGGCGCGGAATTGTCAACCATAAGGTCGGGAAGATCAGGTTCAGCCTACCGGGCAGCTATCTCGAAGATACGGATGAAGGCACCCTCGTCTATTATGATGCGGCTGCAGACAACTGGCACACGGTTAGATGCACCGGATACTCTACCGATGGTGAGCCGGATTTCCTTGATGTGGAAGAGGAAATGATTGAAGAAAGGGAATTTGACGGCGGAAAATACCGCCTCTATGACATGGGTATCGACCAATATTCAGAGGATGAAGAACCTTATCCGTTTACAGCTGTCATGCACTGTGTCCCAACCAGTACACCCTCTTCACGTTGTGTGCCTCCCGGTTAGAGGACCTGAAAAAACTTTCAAGTGAATTCCTCCCGACTTTGGTTGCAGACCAGCCTATAGAACCGGAAAAAAAAGCAAATCATAAATACCGGAGAGAACATGAATGACGAATTGATGGAGCAGATAGACGAATGGCACAAGGCCGAAAAGCATCAGGAAATCATCGATGCACTGGAACAGATTCCGGAAGCCGAACGGGATTTTGAGACGACCGGCTTTCTTGCAAGGGCGTACAACAATATTGAGGAATATGCTAAAGCCGCGGAACTGCTCGAATCCGTCAGGGAGGAAGGCGCAGAAGATGAGCGGTGGAATTTCAGAATGGGATATGCCCAGTATTTTCTGTGCAATTACCGGGAGGCCCTGAGTTATTTCAGCAAGGCAAGGGAACTTAATCCGGAAGATGAAGACACCCTGAGTTTCATCCGTCAGTGCAATATGCACTTGCCGTTAACCAGACGAGTGAAAGAATTCTGGAACTGGTTTGTAGAAAACGAAGAAAAGCTGTCAGGCATGATGAATCCGAAATCCATGGAGGAAGCCGATGCCTTCATGGAGTTTATCAGTAAAGGAACCAATCTGATATCGGAAGACATGCACTTCAATATCGGAGGTGACCATGAGTTCACGTTCTCGGTCGAAGGATGGCCGGATCTCTTCATCATCTATCCTTATATCATTTCCTGTATGCCGGAGTGCCTGAAAGGCAAATGGAAGTTCTTCCCCTTCAACCCGGGCAAGGTCGGGTCTTTCGCATACCGTGTACACGATACCGATGTCGATATGGGCAAGATCACGGTAAAAGCATCCTATGACGAAAAAGAGAAAAACTTCAACATCAGGTATTACGACAAAAATCTTTGTGCCTTACCGGAAGAAAATAGTGACGGAAACTTTCATGTCATTTTGGAACTTGTACTTGGAGAAGGTGTCTCATTCAAATATGTCAATGGTATAGAAAGAGCGTCAGGCATTGAGGAAGGCATGATTGCCTTGTCCGGGTTGAGACAGCACATAGAGGAAACCGTGAAATCCCACGGCCATGAATTCTTCGAGAATCCGAAGGACGTTTATACGGGATATCAACTGACCCCGAAGGAAAGTGATGAACTGCGCTTCGATGTGATAGTAGGATCTACCTGTCTGAGCTCCATCGTAGCTGACTATTATCATGGTTCAACCGAGATATTTGACCATGCCAACGGTTTCGGTGCACAAGCTCTTTACATAGTCTTCCAGAATGGTGCTGGCGAAGATAATATATTGAACTTCCGTCATGATCTTGAAGACAGGATAACAGAAGAGATTCTTGAACCGGGCAATCTCGGTGTGATAACAGGGGGTGCAACCGGAACGGAATACAGCTATATCGACCTGTTTGTCTATAACCAGCAAGTATTTATCTCAACTTTGCTTCCTTTGCTTGATGAGTATCCTGAGTATTCTTTCTACCTTTCCGAATTCTGTAGGCAGGGTCAGTTATGTAGACTTTCAGACAGCGAACCATGGAAAGGAGAAAGTCCTGATGGCATTTCGTACAGTCCGGGAGATGATACATTCTTCAGTCAGATAGAAGAGTGGAATGAGAAGGACGAATACACGAAGTCTATCAGGGCTTTGGAGGCAATACCTGAAGAGCAACAAGACTACAGGATAAAAATGTTGCTTGTAAGTGCATATGAGAATTATGCCATTATCGGTGACAATGATGAAGGAACAGAACGCTGGAAAGGAGACAGAGCTCTACTAAAGGCAATAAGACTTATGGAGACCGTGCGTGACGAAGGTGAGAAAAATGCGAAATGGAACATGCGTATGGCATACGCATACCAATATCTTATGAGACAAGAAGAAAAAGCGATAGAATATGCCAAACGCTGGGCGGAACTTGATCCGGAGGACAGCAGTGCCAAGGAAGTCATCGAAGAGTGTATGGAGGAGATTTCGAAGCGGGAGAACAGTTCAAACGTGAAGGAATCCGATACAGTGGAGCCATGCGCCACAAGCAACACGCATATTGAAACAAGAGAGACTGAAAATACCGAACTAAGGGATAAGAATATGGACAACAGACAGAAAGAAGCAGCTCTGGCTGCAATGATAGCCTGGCTCTCGCACTCGCAGGAGTTGGGACATAAGCCGGCGGAGATCGAGTGTACGGGAACATTCGTACTGCACGATATGACCTACTACATTTTCAAATACAAGGATACCAAGGACAGTGAATGGCTGCTGGGCGTGAATGGTGGATACGAAGGAGACAGCTTGTCAGACTGCGGCCATACCTTCAGTGAGATGGAACCTTATGACGAAAAGACGGCTGTCAAGGATGCTACGGCCCTTGTCGAGATGGTGCGTTCCTACTGGATGGAACAGGCAAAGCAGGCCGAGGAACGTGAGAAAAAGGCCGACACATTCGTGGGATTCGCCTTGCTCTCCGACAACAGCTGGGACAAGGAAAAATACATCAGAGATCTGAAAGAACAGTGGGACATCACCGCTGAAGAGAAATCTGACGAGGAACGGAACCCCGAGTCACTGGTCTTCGACGTGGGTGACATGATGGCGGCGGTAAGCCTGATGCCTGCCCCGTACCTAATGGCGAAGCCGAAGAATGCGCGAAGAACAATTACATGTGGCCGGAGGCCGAAAAAACAGCCAAAGAGCATAAGGCACACATCATGGTTGCCGTTATCGGCAAAGAGGAGTCCCTGATCGAAAGAGGCAAACTGTATGTGAAGCTGTTGTCTGTCTGCTGCCACCAGAAGAACATAACCGGTATCTATACCAGCGGTGTCGTTTTCCAGCCCCGTTTCTATGAAGGCTTTTCCGGAATGATGAAGGAGGATTCGCTGCCTATATACAACTGGATATGGTTCGGGCTTTACCGTACCGAAAAGGGAATCAGCGGCTACACCTATGGAATGGAGTGTTTCGGCAAGGACGAAATGGAGGTCCTTGACGTGGATGCCGACCCGTCAAAGGTGAGAGACTTCCTGGCCAGCATGGCAGGATATGTTCTGGAATACGATGCAGTTCTCAACAACGGAGAAACCATAGGCTTCTCTGCTGTCGATAAACATAGGATAACACGTGGACAGGGTGTTGCCCTTCCGGACAAAGTGACTCTGAAAATCTCATACGGCAGCGAAGACGATGCCGATGGCGGTCCCGATTTCCCGGATGACACGGATGAAGTGATGGACGATGCGGAAGGCCATCTGGAGAAGTTCAAAGAGAAGGATCTGCCGTTAGATACAATTACGGCCTACAATCATCTGGCAATATATCTACGCTGGTGCATGGTAAATGACCTTATGAGGGATGATTTTCTTGAACAGTTCGGAGACCTTGTGGCCCGGATCAAAAGCGGCTCGGCCGATGATGACCTGAGGGTGTTCATAAAGGACAACCTGAACGGGCAGCTTACAAGATTCCTGTTCAATAAACAGGGCCGTGCATTTGCCGACTACTATTATGGCAGTTACTATGGCGCCAACGAAACTCCATTTTATCCCGGAGACATTGACAACCACGCCCTGGATTATTTCGGTCCGGAAAGGTATCATTCCGATGAGTTCAAAGAGGAAGCATACCTGTTTGTCCCGTATGACGAGGATTATTACCAGGCAATGTCACAACGCATAGACAGACGCTTCGCCAACTGGCAGGGGCTGCATATAGACAAAGATACCGTTGAGCCAGACGAACTGGCCCGTGCCTTCATGGATTATCTTGATTGTGAATGCACCTATTTCCCATCCATGAGTGACGATGACCCTATCATGTCAGCCTATACCTATGCCCAACGGCTCGGCGTGCGGGAAGGCTTCATCCCCGTTCTGGTCAATGTCGATGAAGGTTTGTGGGAAAACATAATCGGGAACTCGGATCCTGACAGCGAAAGCTCGGATGATTACACATTCAACCGGGAAAAAGTCAATGAATTCCGCAGAAGGCTGCTTGAGGCTCCTGTCATGGACGGGAAATCCATCCTTGACAAGCTGACCGGGCAGGACAACGATGATATTGATGAAGAGCCTGAAGGCGGATTCGACAACAACCGTTATTCGAGCTACTGGAATACCGATACGAACATGACGCATCCGCTGATCCTTGCCCGTATTCCGGTCACGGAGCCGTGGAAAATATTCGCGTACCTGCCATTCGGCAACTGGAACGACTGTCCTGCAACCCCCGAACTGATGGCCATCTCAAAGTATTGGTACGAGGAATACGGTGCTGTTCCGGGAACCTTTACCAGCGACCAGCTGGAGTATGAACTTCCAGCTCCCGTTCCGGAAGACAGAGCAATGGAAGCCGCAATACAGCAATATGCTTTCTGTCCGGATATGGACCAGAGCTGTGACGGCATAGGCAGTCTTGCCGACACGTTGCGTCAATCCAGAATATGGTATTTCTGGTGGGATTAACCGATTCTTTCACATTCAAAAGCATTTCAATATGAATCAAGTATTTCAACAAGACCTAAATACAAAGGAACTGCAGCCCGGAGGACCTTTACTTATAAACCTTCTGTTCAAGGAACCGGTTGAATTGCCGGATACGCAGAGGGTGGCTGATGTATGCCGGAAGCATTTCGGCAATGTAGAATGCCGCGAAGGTGATGACAAGTCTGTCTTCATCACAGCTTTGGACCACATGGTGGAGTTTGAGGACGGGAAAGCACCCGTGCAGTTCCTGATGACTTCGTGCATGGACTTTGACGGAAAGACCGTGGACGACTTCACCCGGAGCCAGATGTGGGACTGCCAGGAAAGCCGTGACCGTATCCTTGAGGAATGCCGGTACAGTATGCTCGCTACGGACTTCCTTGCCCGCGGCCTGTCTTCTCTGGAACGTGCCAATCTGGAAATGGACTACCTTGAAGTGCTCGCCGAACTGTTCCTGTCCTGCGAAGCGTTCTTCTTCAGCGGCAGCGGGAAACTGTTCGAGGCGGAGGAAATCCGCGGCAATCAGATAGAAGGTCCTGACCGGTTCATCCGCTATGCCGTAAACGTCCGTTTCTTCACGATTCAGGGTTCCGACGACATTCTGGTCGATACACTCGGGATGAACACGCTGTTCCTGCCTGACCTGCAGTACCACTTCCGCGGACTTGATCCGAACTGGATAGTGAACCATGCCTACAACGTGGCTTCCTATCTGCTTACAAGCGGCAACGAAATAGATTCGGGAGAAACCATCGATGGAATCAAAGACGGTGATATGGACCGCAGCATCCAGTGGAAATGCCAATACGAAGACGCGCTGATACAGCCCAAGCGTCCCGTACTTGACATCAACACGGGAGAATATGCAGCCGGGAACAGGGAATGATTTACCAATGACCAATTAACTTGTTGCGTATGCCATTGAACTTGACAGAAGAACAGATATTGCAGCTCGCTCCCGACGACTCATCTGTAAAGGCCGGCAAAGGACTTGCGACCTTGAGCAAATGGGTACTGAGGGAATGCAGCGGACGTGCCGTCTGGGGTCATTGCCAGGGAAGCGGAAAGAATCCCTACCAGACGGTGATAGACTTGAATGACATTGCGTTCAAGTGTTCCTGCCCGAGCCGCAAATTCCCGTGCAAGCATGGGCTTGGCCTGCTGTTGCTGTACGCCCGCCAGCCTGACCAGTTCACGCAGGCGGAAGAGCCGGAATGGGTGACGGCGTGGCTTGCCAAAAGAACGGAGAAGGCCGAAAAGAAGGAGCAGAAAGCCAAAAGCGAAACCCCTGTGGATGAAGCGGCTCAGGCCAAGAGGCAGGAGAAGCGGCACCAGAAGGTACTGGGAGGCATATCCGACCTTGAGGTATGGATGAAGGACCTGGTGCGCAACGGATTCCTGAATGTTCCGGAACGTGCCTATACCCTGTTTGACAACATGGCCCGGAGGATGGTGGATGCCCAGGCACCGGGACTTGCAGGGGAGACTGAGAGCCATGGAGGCTATAGACTTCGACTCGGAAAGCTGGAAATCCGACCTGACGGAAAGCATGGGCAGGCTGTACCTGCTCATGCAGAGCTACAGAAACATGGACGGCCTTCCCGAAGAATGGAAGGACGAGATACGCACGCAGATCGGATATCCCCAGTCCAAGGACAACGTCCTTGCCGGAGAGCCGGTGGCGGACAGCTGGCTCGTGCTTCACAAGCAGTCCCGTAAAGTCAACGATATCAATACCGACATCTACTGGTTTTACGGAAAGGAAAGCAGACTTTTCGCCAGATACCTGAGTTTTGCCGTTGTCGGTACCTTTTCCACCGAGAACTGGATTCCGGGCAGTGCCTATAAAGGGGCGCTATGCTTTTACAACGGCACGGGTACATGTCGGCGTGCATTGTTCCGGGAGTCCGTACTCGCGGAAGAAAACTTTGTGCCGGCGTGCAGCCCTGACCTGAAACAGGCTGCCGCGGTGTACCGCACGGCCATGCTGACGAATCCGTTTTTCGAGGACGTCCCCCCTGCTTGTGGATGACGTGAGGGTTGCCCGTAACGGGAAAGACTACACGCTGCTGGACAACGCGGGCAATGCCGTCCGTGTGGCGATGCCCGAGGAAACCTTCATCGACATCCTCGCCATTACCGGCGGCAATCCGTTCGCCTCGCTGGTCATTGTAAACGGGGATATATGGGAACTGAAATCCATTTGGTACAACAAAGAATATCATACTTGGAGAGATGAACGTAACTGAACCTATCATACAGGCTGCACTGCTTGGAACAGCCAACCGTGAATTCGTTCCCGGAGCCTTTCCCGAGTCCCTTCAGACTCTGGTTGACGGGATCCACGGGAAAGCCGAAGACACGGAATCGTTCCTGTACATGACAGCCGCATCCGCCTTCGCCTACAGGCGTGCCGGATGGGAACCGGCCGGAGCGGAAGGCATTGTTCCCGTGAAAACAGCCCCGGAAGAGGAACTGCCGTATTTCGACAAGGACCGGAGTCAACTCTTTTTCCAGACTCCACGGTACACGCTATATGCTAGCCTTACGCCTACCGTCTGGCGCAGGGGTCGGAAAAAATCATTTCGCCCGAATACCTCCAGCCGCTTATCCGGCGTGCCTATGACCGCAACAATCCGTTGCGGTTTGAAGAACGCAGGCTGCTGAAAAATCTCGTCGGGAACAGAGGCTTATGGCTGATCAGGCAGATGGGCCTTGTCGGAGAGGAATGCGGGATCACCGATTCTTGGGATACGGCCACCCACGGCGAGCGTAAGGAGATGCTTGCCAGATTCAGGCAGCAGGATTCTGCCGCAGCCCTTGAACTGCTGCGGAAAGACTGGAAGAGCGAACCGGCCAACCAGCGCAACGAGCTGCTTGAATGTCTCCGGATAAACATCAGCAAGGCCGACGAGCTCTTCATACAGGAAGTGCTGGAGTCGGACCGCAGCTCCATTGTCAAGAAACGGCACGGAAACTTCACAATGCATGATTCCCGATTCAGCCATGGTGATGCGCTGCTGCGAACTCCTCAGTGGACATATCAGACACAACATGCTTACCGGATGGTCATACGACGAGATCGGATACACCCCCGGAGATGAAGGCCATGGGGCTGTCCGAGGTAAGCTCCAACAAGAAAGAGGGCGATTCGAATTCATCCTGAGGCAGCTCGCCGAACGGGTGCCTTTGAGTTTCTGGTGCGAGGTATATGGCTGCGGTAAGGAAGAGGCCGCGAGAAAATTCGCCAAGCATCCCCCTTTCAGGAAGTTCCTGGAGCTGGAGGACCCGATACCAACTTCTCGGACGGGCTGTGGGCTTTCCACACCCTGAAGGAAGACCCTTCCTATCTGCGCAAGCCGGAACTCGTGGCGATGCTCACCCTCCCAGCGGGAGGAAATCAACCGGCCGGAAACGGTCCGGGATTTCGGATTCATACCCGACTCATGGTACGGCAACGACTACGAGGCATGGGGCCCTCAAATTCTTCCAGCGTCATGTCTTGGATTCTGAAAAAAGGATTACCTGTACTATGCCGCAGACATGGCGGAACGGCTTCTGCCATGGCATATCCCGTCACATCTAGGAACCTGATCGAGGCCAAGGCCGCCTCTTCGGCAGGGGCTTCGCCGTCCATGAACGAGTTCTGCTCGAAGATGCTGGAATTCATGGATCTTAAATCTGAAATAGACACTTTGTTAAATGAAAAATAAATATTGATATTCATATAGCACTTTACTGAGACAACATCCCGAGTAACAGTTTGCAGAGGAACTTCATGAACTGAAAAAAGAACGAGACCAACCCGATTCCCGAAAACTGGGAGATGTCACCCCAATCCGTGGTCACCTACCTCATGGGAGGGATACTGAAGAAGAACAGGTTTCACCGGAAATTTCATAGGCAACCGCCGCCTGATGGAGCTTGCCGTGGCACCCTTTGGAAACACCGACCGGGCGCTGCTTCCTGTACGGTCTTCCGGTACGGCCAAAGAGCTGGGTCCCGCGAGCACATGGCGGCAACCATCAGGCGATTCAACGCTGATCAGGTACCGCCGGAACGGGAGAAGAGGCCATCCGCTATGGCTGGAACTAGCGCGGCCGAGGGGCTGAGTGAGGGTGCCCCTGGTACAGACCCCGGTGATGAAGGCGATGCAGGAAGGCAAGATTTCAAGCGCACTGAAACGCTCATCACCATCGCTTTCGGAGAAGACCCTGCCCATCCCCGAGTTGAACACGGAGGTGCAGGCCATCCGCGGATGCCACGACCAACAATGCTGTGGAATGACCTTTCAAGCTGCTGGAGGAAGGTCATCCTCCGTTGCCCGACACGCTTGAGGAAGAAGTTGACATTGTCCGCCGCCGCGTGGAGAGCTTCGGAGAAAGTGATGCAGCTGCCGGCAGAGAAACCTGCCCTGATGAAATCCGTCGTCGTCACCATTTTCCGTGAGCTGCGTCAGGGGAGCCACCGGCGACGGCAAGACGAAGCTCAAGAGCCCGAGCGGCACACTGAGTACGGCAGAAGCCATATCCGTGGTGAACAACGGCCTTGCCATGGCCGGCTATTTCGGTGACGGCCAGATCCATGCGGAGGACCTCGTTTCAGGCATCCTCGGTGCCGTGGTGAAAGACCCTGTACAGGACAAAGTGGTATGGCAGGAATACATGGAGACAGTGGTCAAGAACCGTGAGGGCTGAAAGACATCTACAGGGCTTCAAGAGATAAGTGGATTTGATTGACGTATTTTGCATGAGACAAGTAATATGACAGACATTCATCTATTGGGAATACGTCACGGGCCGGGCTCTGCCGGAACATCCTGCAGGAACTTGAGCGTATCCGTCCCGACCTCATACCGCTTGAGGGACCGGCGGAGGCCGAGGCCTCATGCCGTTCGTCTCCTACGGGCAGATGAAGCCTCCGGTAGCCCTGCTCGGCTATCAACCCGATGTGCCGCAGAATGCCGTATTCCTATCCGTTTGCCGACCTCTCGCCGGAATGGCAGGCTTTTGCGCTATGCTCTCCGGGAGAATGTCACCTTACGCTTTCTTCGATCTCCTGCTTGCCCATTCCCTTGCTTCGAAGCGGAAAAGGAAGGATGACAACGAGCCTGTAGAAGCGGATGATGAAGCTATTAAACAGCCGGGTGATCCGTTTGACCTGCTGGCAGAAGCTGCCGGCTATACTGACGGTGAATCGTGGTGGAACATGAACATAGAACAGCGCAGACGGCAGCGGCATCTTCGAGGCCGTCAAGGAAGCTGTGACCGCGCTCAGGAAGCCCTCTCGAACATACCTCCCGCAGGAACCTTGTCCGTGAAGCGTGTGGATGCGTCGCATGATACGAGCGGCCCAGAAGGAACCTTTCGGCATAGCCGTAATCTGCGGGGCATGGCATGTCCCGGCACTGGAGAATATGCCGAAGGTGAAGGATGACAACGAGCTGCTGAAAGGGCTCCCCGAAGGTAAAAGGCGGAATGCACGTGGATTCCGTGGACGTATGACAGGCTCACCTTCCGCAGCGGTTACGGGGCCGGCATAGACTCTCCGATGGTACCATTACCTGTGGCATCATCCGAAGATGACGGCACCTGGTGGGTCAGCCGTATAGCGGCCCTTCTGAGGAAGAAGGACATGGACATCTCGGTGGCCCACGTAATCGAGACAGTCCGTCTGGCGCAACGACAGCTGCGTTGCGTGGATTGCCCGCCCCGACGCTTCGAGGAATACAACGAGGCGGTGACCACCGTAATGGGCTTCGGGACGATATGCTGCAGCTCGTCAGGGAATCGCTCATCGTGGGCAACTGTCTGGGCAAAGTGCCGGAAGCGGTACCCAAAGTCCCTCTCCTGATTGACGTGGAACGGCAGCAGAAACGCTTGCGTGTTCCTTTCATTTGGCGGAAATAAAGGAGATGACACTTGACCTCCAGCAAGGAGACCGACCTGGAACGCAGCCTGTTCTTCCACTCCACCGCCTGGCCCCCTGCTTGACATAGACTGGGCCAAGCCGGAAACCGCAGGCGGCAAGGGTACTTTTCAAGGAAAATGGAGTCTTACCATAGACCGGAACAGATTGTCTGCATCATAGAACGGGCAGTCTGGGGCAATACCGTGGAGGAAGCCGTGCAGAAGTACGTCTCCGACCGCATGACCGGAATCACCAGAATCCCCGAACTGACGGGACTTCTTGACCGGGTCATTCCGGCCAACCTTCCGGAGCTTGTGGGGTTCGTGCAGCAGATCCGCAATTCATCAGGAGCGCATCCGCTGCTCTCCAGGTACGCGGCACGCATACTCTACGACAAGGGCAGGATATCGCGTGAAGAGATGCGTGACACCTTGAGCTTCTATTCATCGGTGGGCAACGCACCTTCCGACATCGCATACGGGTTTGAGGGATTCCTGCGTGCATCAGGTTCGGTACTGCTGCTGACGACAACCTGTGGCAGCTCGTGAACGGCTGGCTCTGCGGTTTGAGCGACGCCAAATTTCATAGAACTGCTGCCGGTGATCAGACGTACATTCAGCAATTTCACCACAGCCGAGCGCCGCAAACTCGGCGAGAAGGCCAAAGTTCGAATTGAACGGAACCGATACCGGGATCGCCTCCGGGAACATTCCTGCAATGACGGGGATGCATCCAAAGTAATACCCCTGCTCGGCAGACTTCCCCTGGGAATCGGATAAAAAGGAACAGAACATGGAAACAGAATATTTGAAAAGATGGCGTATGGCTCTCGGCGGGACACGGGACGGTGTAACGCTGACGGTGGAAGAACAACGCCTTGACAGTTCGCTGGAAGCCGTCGACAGTGACCGCCGCGGCGGACTCAGTCGTCGGCCCCAAAGGTAAGCCGCTGGCTTGGCGATATCCGGGAGTTTTTCCCACAGCCATCAAGCGTCTGCATATCGATTCGCTGCTTACCGAGAAGGAGATGCTGGCAACAGTTGTCCCCTGACGTACATCTGGTAGCTACACGCAGTGTCACTCGGCAGGGCCATCGGCATGGCCGTCAGGTTGTACACGCAAGGTCGTGCTGGATGACCTGCTGCGGAAGCTCTCTTCCCCGACCCAGCAGGCCGTCACGGTACTGAACCGTTCGGCGAAGGCGCAATCATTACAACGAGATAGACTGGAGAGACGACCATCATACAAGAACCTGTGAAACTACCAGCCCAGTACAAGACCGTCATTCGGGAAGTCAGGATAAGGGCTACGGCAAGAAATGCAAGGCTCTGAAGGGACATCCATTCTCTGTCTCGACCAGAGCGGTTCGATAGGAACCTCTATCGTATATTCCGGCATCTTCGGTTCGGTACTGGCCCTCCCTGCCGTCCGTCAATACGCGTATGGTGGTGTTCGACACTTCGGTCGTTGACCTTACCGATGACCTGCAGGATCCGGTTGACCTGTTGTTCGGTGTCAGCTCGGCGGAGGAACCGACATAACCAGGGCCCTGACTTACTGTCAGGGTGTGATCACGGCCGCGGACACTGTGCTGGTACTGGTGACCGACCTCTATGAAAGGCGGTGACGAAGGAGATCGCAAACGTTTCGCCTCCATTATGGCCAGCGGTGTGCAGCTGATTGTGCTTCCGGCCCTGAACGATGACGGGCGCCCTGCTACGACAAGCGTAATGCCGAGTATCTTGCCGGTCTGGGTGTTCCCACATTTGCCTGTACGCCTGACAAATTCCCCGACCTGATGGCTGCGGCATTGAGCAAGCAGGATATCGGGATGTGGGCATCAAAGAATATCAAAGAAAAATAGAGGAATATGGAACTTTCAGATGAACTGTACGACAGAATCGAAGAACTGTCAGAAACGGGGAAATGAGGCGATGGAAAGCGAAAGAGGTGACGCCCATTTCATGAATGGGGAACTACGGCAAGTCGCTGGAGTTTTTTCCGCAAATGCCACAATATCCGGAGAGACAGACAATCCTTTCATCCTGCTGCGCCTTGGCGAGAACTATCTGGAAATGGAGGATGAAACCAATGCAACTGAATTTCTTCTCCGCGCCTATATGCTCGAAGGGAAAAAGATTTTCAAGGAAGACTGGAAATATTTCCAATGGCTGTCCGGGCATGTGAATCTCAAACAAAATAATAACAAAATTATACGGCACTCATGAAAAGGAAATAACAGACAGAATCAGGCTACTGGGCGGCAACGTAGCAAACCTGAAAGGGAATTCACTGAAAGAGGATCTCTGTGCCATTACATTCGATACGGCCTTGTTCCCAAAACCGGTGGACACGCCCT